>Ga0315327_10000009_pt1 | contig 70275 bp, 65 predicted proteins | sample M110032315metaG_FD_203460 | JGI IMG/M metagenome (GOLD analysis project Ga0315327, IMG submission 203460) | Ammonia-oxidizing marine archaeal communities from Monterey Bay, California, United States - M1 100m 32315 | ecosystem: Environmental > Aquatic > Marine > Coastal | place: USA: California... | reverse complement strand
CCGATGGGCCCGACGACTTCGAGTCGGTCGAATCCCGCATCGTCCGTACCGACAAGATCGACCCGGCATCCAACGAGGAGGCGGTGGCCCAGTGGTGCCTGACCCTCAAGGACGCCGACGAGCGAAAGGTGGGTCGTGGAGTGTTCAACGCCATGACCGAGATGGCCCTGTCCACCATTCCCGGGTTCTTCTCGGTGCGTAGCAGCGCGTCCAGAGCCTTCGGCGTCCACCGGGCAGGCCTCGTGCCCGCCGACCTCGTCCCCCAGGACGTGGTGGTTCTCGAAGCCGGCCAGGTGGCCTCGCGAACCGTCGTGGAATCGACTGCTCCAACCAGCGCAGCGGCCGATGTCTCCGTCGAGCCCCGACCGGGCCCCGACGCGACCATCCCTGGGGGGCCGACGGTGGCCGTGCCCCTCGGTCGCATCGCCGGTGCCCGTTCGGGCGACAAGGGTGGCGACGCCAACCTCGGCCTATTCGTCCGCGACGACGCAGCCTGGGCGTGGCTGGACGACCACCTCACCGTGGACCGTCTCCGAGTCCTGCTGCCCGAGGCGGCCGACCTGTCCATCGAGCGTCACCGGCTGCCGGCTATCCGGTCGCTCAACTTCATGATCCGTGGCCTGCTGGGCGAGGGGGTGGCTGCGTCGTCCCGTCAGGACGGCCAAGCCAAGAGCCTCGGCGAATGGATCCGGGCCCGGGTCGTGGACATGCCCGCCTCACTGCTCCCCACCGAGCAGTCGGACGAGGCCTCCGGCTGATGGCCAGGAGTGCGGCCCTGCTGGCCGTCGAACAGACCACCGAGCAGGCCCGCCGACTCCGGGCCGTGCCCGCCCCCCGGCCCGTTCTGGACCGCGAGCGGGAGAACCAGCTCACCGGCCGCCAGCGTGAGGTCCTGGACCGGCTGGTGGCCCTGTTCGCCGACGGCTTCGTCGAGCTCACCATGGCCGACATCGCCGCCCGGGCGGGCTGCTCGTTGCGCACCCTCTACGACCTCGCGCCCAGCAGGGACGAGCTGGTACTCACGGTCATCGACCGCAACCTGCGACACATCGGGCGAGCCGCCGTGGATGCCATGGCTCCCGACATGGCTCCCCTGGAAGCCATCCGGGCCTACCTGCGGGCGGCCAACCTGGCCGTGGCCTCAACCACGCCGGCATTCGCCCGCGACCAGGCGGCCACCCCGTCGACCCACCGGTTGGCCACCGCCCACTCCGACTACTTGGTGGCCGTCACCCGCACCCTGCTGGACCTGGCCGTAGAGCGTGGCGACCTGGCCGATCCGAGCGGCGCTCCGGTCGACACCGCGGCAGTGGCCCGGGTGGTGGCCGGCCTAGGGGCCATGTTCGCCCTTCCTGAACACATCGAAGCCATCGACTCGACACCCCGAGATGCCGCCAACACCATGGTCGACGTCATCCTTCGAGGACTGGAGAGCACCCCGTGACCGACTCGGCTCTCACCGTGGCGGATCTCACCACCGACCTCACGGCCGAGCAGCAGGCCCTCGATGACGTCGTAGCCCGCCTCGACCTCGATGCCTGGGATATGGCGACGGCCAGCCCCCGCTGGACGGTCGGCGACCAGATCGCCCACCTTGCCTACTTCGACACGACCGCCACGTTGGCCATCACCGACCCCGAGGGCTTCCGCTCGGCGGTCGATGGCCTGATGGGCGTGGCCCGAGATGGCGAGAAGGCGATCGACGACCTAACCATGGGCGCCTACCGGCGACTCACGCCACCCGAACGACTCGCCGCATGGCGCGACGGCCGCCGGCGGTTGGCCGCGGCGGCCGGCACACTGGCCGACGACGCCCGGGTGCCGTGGTACGGACCGTCGATGGGTGGTAAATCGTTTCTCACGGCCCGTCTCATGGAGGCGTGGGCCCACGGCCAGGACGTGGTGGACGCCGTCGGAGCCAGCCGTCCGCCGACCGACCGTCTCCGCCACATCGCCCGACTTGGGGTCATGACCAGAGGGTGGTCCTACGCCAACCGACGCATGGAGGCACCCAATGTGGCCGTCGACGTCATGCTCGAGGCACCGTCGGGCGCTGTTTGGACGTGGGGTCCCGGTGATGCCTCCGAAACGATTAGCGGGCCAGCTGAGGACTTCTGCCTGGTGGTCACCCAACGCCGACACGTCGACGACACTGGGCTTCGGATGGCAGGTGACGGCGCCCGGGACTGGATGGTCCGGGCCCAGGCCTTCGCCGGCCCACCCACGAACGGACCCGACGCAGGGAGTTCCTGATGCCACTGGTAGAGACGACACGCGGTGAAGACGGCCTTGCCGGTGTCGTCACGGTCACCCTGGCCGACGAGGAGAACCGCAACGCCCTGAGCGCCGCGCTGGTCGACGAACTGGTCGAGGCGCTGGACGCCGCGGACTGCGACCCAGACGTCCGGGTGGTGGTGCTCACCAACAGGGGTCGCGTGTTCTGTGCCGGCGCCGACCTGTCAGAACGCTCGGGAGACGGCGCCCGAGATGGTGGTCCTCCTCCAAAGCCAGTCGACCCCGCGGCACTGTTCTCGCGGTTCCGGTCGTCACCCAAGGTTTACGTGGGCCGGATCGCCGGTCACTGCGTGGCCGGCGGCATGGGGCTGGCCGCCGCCATGGACCTGACGGTGGTCGACGAGTCGGCGAAGTTCGGCTTCACCGAGGTGAGGCGCGGCATCGCTCCGGCCATGATCTCGGTGCTGTGCCTACCCAAGATGCGGCCCACCGAGGCGGCCGAGGCCATGCTGCTGGGCAACCGGATGACCGGCGCCGACGCGGCCCGCCTTGGCCTCGTCAACCGGGCCGTCCCGGCCGACGAACTGGATGCCGCCGTCGAATCGTTCGTGACCGACCTGCTGGCCGGTGGGCCGGACGCACTGGCGGCCACCAAGCAACTGCTGACCCGGGTGCCGGGCATGGACGTCGACGAGGCCTTCGTCTGGACGGCCGAACTCTCGTCAACGATCTTCCGGTCCGACGAAGCCAGAGAAGGGATGCGGGCCTTCCTCGAGAAGCGCTCCCCGTCCTGGACCGACTGACCACCGGAGTGGCCGGCGATTCCCCTCAGCCGTTCAGCAGGGCGGCCACCACGTCGAGCACCGCGTCCTTGCCGTCGCCGAACAGCATCAACGTGCCGTCGGCGGCGAACAACGGATTCGGAATCCCCGCGAAACCCGGGCTGAGCGACCGTTTTACGACCACCACCGTCCGGGATTCATCGACATCCAGGATCGGCATTCCAGCGATCGGCGAGTCTGGATCGGTCCGGGCCGAAGGGTTCACCACGTCGTTAGCGCCGATCACGATGGTCACATCGGTCTGGGCGAACGTCGGGTTGATCTGATCCATATCTAGTAGGCGTTCGTAGTCGATCTCGGCCTCGGCCAGCAGGACGTTCATGTGGCCCGGCATCCGACCGGCCACCGGATGGATGCCGAACACCACCTCGACCCCGGAGTCGTTCAACGTCCGCATGAGGTCCCGGACAGCGTGCTGCGCCTGAGCCACGGCCAGGCCATAACCGGGGACGATGGCCACCCGCTCGGCCACCTCCAGCAGCATCGCCACCTCCTCGGCTGACGTGGATGTGACACGGTCGCCGTAGACGTCCGAGGCGTCGGGTGCCACGCCGCTGGCCGCCAGGGAGCCGAACACCACGTCGAACAGGGAACGGTTCATCGAGCGACACATGATCTGCGTGAGGACCAGCCCGCTGGCCCCGACGAGCGAACCGGCGATGATGAGCAGCGAGTTGTCCAGGACGAAGCCCGCTGTGGACGCAGCGACACCCGAACAGGAGTTCAGGAGGGCGATCACCACTGGCATGTCGGCCCCTCCGATGGCGATGGTGCCAAATACTCCCAATAGGGCACCGGCGGCCACCAGTGCCCACATCCAGCCCTGATCGCCGGGCCGGGTGACCACCATCACCGAAGCCACTACTGCGACGATGACCATGGTGGCACGCAGCACGGCGAGGCCCGGGAAGGAACGCAGGCTCCCGATCTCCTGGAGTTTGGTGAAGGCCACCATCGACCCGGTGAGGGTGACGGCGCCGATCAACGCGGTCAGGGCGGCAGCCACCGCGAACTGGTCGTCCACCAAGCCCTGATCTCCCACCTCGACGAGCGAGGCCGTGGCGACCAGCACCGACGCACCTCCTCCGAACCCGTTGAACAGGGCGACGAGCTGCGGCATCGCCGTCATCCGGACCTTGACAGCCAGCACCATGCCGATCGCAGAACCCACGACAAGCCCGGCCAGAAGGATGCGGAAGTCGACGATAGACCGGTCGAGCAGGGTCGCCAGAACAGCGACCAGCATCCCCGAAGCGCCGAGAAGGTTTCCCCGGGGGGCGGTCCGCGGCCGTCCGAGAGACTTGAGGCCCAGAACGAAGAGCACCGCGGCGACCAGATAGGCCGCGGCGACTAGGTCGAGTCGGCTCATGACGGTTCCTCTCCGACTGACGGTCGACGCTTCGTCGATCGGGCCGAGAACATGGCCAGCATCCGCCCGGTCACCAGGAACCCACCCACGACGTTCACCGTGGCCAGGACGACGGCAACGAAGCCGAGCCACGTGGTCAATGCCGAGTGGTCGGTCCCCGCCGAGACCATGGCCCCGATCAGGGTGATGCCCGATACCGCGTTAGAGCCCGACATGAGGGGCGTGTGCAGGGTGGCCGGAACCTTGGTGATGAGTTCCAGGCCGAGAAAGACAGCCAACACGAAAAGCGTGAAGGCGACCAGCAGGGTCATGCGTTTGCCTCCCGCCGGCTCAACGCATCACGGACCACCGGGTGGACGATCTCGCCGCCGGTGACCACCAGCATCCCGGCCAGCACCTCGTCGTCCGGGTCGACGAACGGTTCACCGTCTCGATCGAGCATCCGGACGAGGTTCACGAGGTTGGTGGCGAACATCCGGGACGCCGTCACCGCGGTACCAGTCGCCAGCTCGGAGGGCCCGAGGACGGTCACCCCGCCGAGGAGCACATCTTCGTCAAGCCGGCTGACCGAACAGTTGCCGCCCCGCTGGACGGCTAGGTCAACGACCACCGATCCCGGACGCATGGTCTCAACCATGGCCTCGGTCACCAACAGCGGGCTCTGTCGCCCGGGGATCTGGGCAGCGCCGATCACCACGTCAGCGTCGGCCACGTGAGGCGCAAGGACCTCGTGGATCCGGACGGCATCAGGGACCCCTCCGTCGGCGCCCACCGGCGGGTCGATCGATCGTCCACCCAGCGACCGGATCTGCTCCAAGGCCTCGGAACGGATGTCGAACCCCTCGACGATCGCCCCTAGGCGCCGGGCCGTCGCCACCGCCTGAAGTCCGGCCACGCCGGCACCCAGCACCAGTACCCGGGCCGGGGGCACCGTTCCCGCCGCGGTCATGAGGAGGGGAAACATCCGGTACGAACGTGTAGCCGCCAGCACGACGGCCTGGAAGCCGGCCACGGTGGCCATCGACGACAGCACGTCGACAGCCTGGGCCCGGGTACTGCGCGGCACGAGGTCCAGCGAGATGGCCGTTGCCCCGGTGGCGGCCAGGCCCGTGACCCCCTCGGGCCGCCAGACCGGATCCAGCAGGCCAATCACGACGTGCCCTGGACCCAGCAGACCGATCGTGGACGGACCCCCGGGGCCACCGATCGAGGTGACCAGACCGGCGTCACCGACCACCGATCCCATATCGGACTCCACCAACGCGCCCGCCGAGCGGTAGTCCCCGTCAGCCATCCCGGCGCCATCGCCCGCACCCGCCTCGACCACAACCTCGTGACCGTCCGAGACCAGGGTCCCGACGGCCTCCGGGGTTAACGAGACACGGGTCTCACCATCGCCCCGTTCTCGCAGCACCGCGATCCGCACGATCCCCTCCATCCGCGCCGGTCGGCGTCGATCGCGGATGGTAGCGCTCGTCGACTGGGCCGGTCACTCCCTGCCAGATCAGGGCATGGGTCGATTACGGACGTCAACGTCGGCTGCATCGACCCATCCGGCGGCCACGAACCCACCGACGATGGCCTGGGCGTAACGCCAGGCCCCGAGCACCGCCAGGTGGCCGTTAGGCGGAGCCGATCGGAGTTCAGTGTGTTGATTCCGAAAACGGGCAGAACCCCCTGCTGAGCAGGGGGTCCATATGGAGCGGACGACGAGATTCGAACCCGCGACCCTCACCTTGGCAAGGTGATGCTCTACCAGCTGAGCTACGTCCGCGTCAGACCGAAACGATAGCGGTCGGGCGCTGCTTTGCGCCCCATGGGTCAGTCGTCGGCTGTCGACCGGAGGTCGATCCGCAGGGTCAGTACCCCATCGACAAGATCCACTTCGGCGTCACCAACGATCCCGAAGTCCATCAGGTCGTTCTGGGCCTGGTCAATGAACCGCTGACGCTCCTCGCCTCCCACCGGAGGAAGGGTTCGGGTCCGCACGGCGGCGGCCCGCTCCCGGAAGCGCTGCAACATCGCATCGACGTCCAGCATCGGCTCAGTCATCGGGCCACCTCCTCGTTCTCGATCCGGATCTCATCCTCGGCCTCCACTAAATGCTCGTTCCGGTTCTGGTTGCGGACACCGTTGGCATTGGGGCGGGTACGCCACCAGTAGGCCGCGGTCGAAACGACCACGACCGCACCAAGAACCCTCAACATGACCACCACCTGATCGATTCGTTCGCCGGCCGTCCGGCCCTCGTCGTCGACGTCGGGCGGCACGGTCTCGATCGTCGTGATCTGGGCGTCGGCGGGCAGCGCAAATGTTCCCAGCCACAGACTGGCCAGAAACACCAGCCCCAGGACATGGGCGCGCCGACGCACCACGATCAGGCCCCTTCTCCGCATACCTGAATTGTACTTCCGCTGCCCATCACCGACAGTTCAGCGCTGGTGTCCGGGACACCACCAGCTGGTTCGACCACCCACGGTGTCCCGTCGAAGGGACTCCCCGTCCCGGGGGCACGCCCCGCCGGGCCGGCGATGCTCAAACAGGTCGCCGGTGTGGCTCCCACCCCGACGATCCATCTGGTCCAACGTGCGTCGGATCACCCGGTGGAGGTGCCGGGCCTCGTCGGGATCCAAGCCGCCCGACACTCGGAGCGGCGACAGGCCGGCCCGCCACAGCACCTCGTCGACCAGGAGGTTCCCGAGACCGGCCAAACGCCCCTGGTCCAAAAGTCGGGCCTTCAACGGCCCCCGCCCACCGGCCAACGCCATCCGCAACTGAACAACGCCGAGCGTCCACGCATCGGGACCGAGCAAACCGAGGTCGGGTTCCAGCTCGGCACCCCCAAGTCGTCGGGGATCATCGATCCACAGTCGCCCTCCCCCGCGGAACCTCAGCCCGAACCGCTCCCATGCGGGATCAGACCGCCGCCCTCCCCACTCCAGATACTCAATGGCCGCCCGACCATCGACCAGCAGTCGTCCGGTCATCCCGAACCGCAGGCCCAACGTCGGACCACCGGAATCCAACAACAGGACCTTTCCGTGCCGCCGGGCCGCGGTGATCCGCCGCCCGGTCAGTGCATCAGCCATCCCGGTCGACGTGACCCCGCCCTTGAGGAACCAGTGATCTGGCGCCTCGACCGTGGCGATGGTCCGTCCGACCACCTGTTCAGCCAGGTGTCGGTACGCCTCGACTTCGAGAATCTCCGGCACGATTCCTCCCGGCAGGCCCGCCTATTGGGGGTCTCGGGCGCCTGCCGCGTTGAGTCCACGGTCGAAGTCGTCCACCAGGTCGTCGGCGTGCTCCAGCCCACATGACACACGAACCGTCCCCTCTCCGATGTCTGATGCCTCGAGCTCTTCCGGCGTGAGGTTCACGTGTGTGGTGGTCGCTGAATGGCACACCAGGGTCTCTGGTCCACCCAACGACGTGGCCTGGCGGGCAATGGACGTTGCCTCCACGAACCGCCGACCGGCATCGATGCCGCCCGCCAGGTCGAAGGTGAGCAAACCACCCATGGACTGCATCTGCCGGACAGCCAGCTCGTGCTGGGGATGGGAGGCAAGGCCCGGGTAGCGAACGCCCGCTACCTCGGATCGGCCTTCGAGAAACTCGGCTAGGACCAGCGCCGTCTCGGACTGCTGCCGGAGCCGGGCACCGAGGGTCCGGACGCCCCGGTGGGCGTTGTAGGCGTCATACGGCGAGGCGTTGGCCCCCTGGAGGGTGGCAAACCCCCACAACCACGAGATGAGGTCTTGGGATCCGGCGATCACCCCGAGGGTGGCGTCATTGTGACCGGCAATGCCCTTGGTGGCGGAGTGGAGGACCAGATCTACCCCATGGTCCAGAGGTCGTTGGCCCAACGGCGTCGCGAACGTGGAATCAACCACGGTCAGGGCGTTGACAATCGACCCGAGGTCGTCGAGGTCGACCAAGTCGAGACGGGGGTTGGACGGTGTCTCGGCGATCACCAGCATCGTCCGGCCGGGCACGACGGCCTCCGCGAAGGCGCTGGGCGTGGTGCCGTCCACGAACGTGACGTCGATACCCATGCGGGGGCACACCGTCTGGAGAAACAACTGGGTACCCGCATATAGCTGGCGTTGAGCCACCACGTGGTCACCCGACGAACAGATCCCGAGCACCACGGCACTGACCGCTCCCATGCCCGAGGCGAACGCCCGAGCGGCCTCCGCCCCCTCGAGATCGGCGATGGTCGACTCGAAGGCGTTGATGGTGGGGTTCCCGTAGCGGCTGTAGAAGCGATCGGGCCCCATAGAGGTGGCCAGGCGACGTCCTTCGTCAACGCTGTCGAACGCGAAGGTCGACGTCGGGTAGAGCACGGGAGCCAGAGACCCCTCACCGTCGGGCCGGCCACCCAGAACGGCCGCCGTCTCGGGATGAAGCGTTGCCATCTGAGGTGCTTTCGGCTGTTCGGACTCGGGGCCCTGATCGTGGGTGTCGGTCATGTGGATTCCACCTCCCGGAGGAATGTGCCGAGCAGCGATCCGATCTGACGGGTGGCTAGAAGGAAGCCGTCGTGGCCATCGGGACTCTGAATCACATGGTGGACACAGCGTCCACCAGCCTCCCGGATGGCGTCCCGTATGGCCGTCTGCTGACCAGTCGGGTACAGGGTGTCGGAACTGATGCTGAGGGTCAACGCCGGCAGATGGGCCAGGCGCCTAACGGCACGGTCCATGCCACCACGGTCACGGGCTAGATCGTGGAGGTCCATGACCCGGTTCAGGACGAGGTAGCTGTTGGCGTCGAAGCGTCGCACCAACTTCTCACCTTGGTAGTCGAGGTACGACTCGACCTGGAAACGGTCCCACCGACCGAACAACGCACGAGGATTGACGAGATCCCGGGCGAACCGGTCGTCGAACACCTCCTTGCTGCGGTACGTGATATGGGCCAACGCCCGGGCCACAGCCAGGCCGGCGAACGGACCGTCACCCGGTTCCGCGTCGTAGTAGTCACCGCCACGGAACCGGGGATCTAGAGCCAGCGCCGTGCGCCCAACCGCGCTCCACGCCACCTGCTGGGCGCTAGCGGCCAACGCGGTAGCGATCGGCGAGAGGGCGCGCACCCGGTCTGGGTACATCACGCCCCACTCGAGGACCTGCATGCCGCCCATCGAGCCGCCGACCACGGCCAGCCAACGGTCGATGCCCAGATCGTCGGCCACCGCGGCCTGACATCGCACGATGTCCCGAGTGGTCACCGTGGGGAAGGTCGAACCGTATGGGGTACCGGTCGACGGATCGACAGTGGCTGGGCCGGTCGAACCCTGACAGCCGCCAAGCGAGTTGACACACACCACGAAATAACGGTCGGTGTCGATGCCGCACCCCGGCCCGACCACGCCGTTCCACCACCCTTCGGTGGCATGACCGCCACCTGAGGCACCGTGGGCGTGGCTGTCAGCGGTCAGGGCATGACAGATGAGGATGGCATTGTCGGCGGTCGGCGACAGCTCGCCCCATGTCTCGTAGGCGACCTCGATGTCGGATAGGGCCTCGCCGCTCTCCAACGACAGGGGTCGGCCTCCACCTACCGAGGTGAACCTCCGTCCGCCGACCGGATCTCCGTGGCGCCACGCTCCGGTGACCGGAAGCCGGTCCGTGTAGGTCCGCGGATGCACCGGCAGGGCGCCTGGCAGGTCCAAGGACCGGAGAATAGGCGGCTCAAGGGTCGGGTCAACGGGGTATCCGTCGTCGCTCCTCGGTTTGTCCGTCATGGCGCCGTTCTCCAACAGGACCTTCCACGCGCTCGGCGCCGACAGCGTGACTCGAAAGCCAGCCGGCGGACACTTCGTTGCCCCTCTCGAGGCCACATCCCCACCGTCTCCGGCAGGCGAGCACCTTGGGTGTCCGTCCCAGGTTGCCGGACCCGGCGAACCGGGCCTCTCGTGATGTCGTCGTACCAGTGTAGGCGGGGCAGCGCGCGAGGGCGCCTATGCGTTGATCCTGACCAGCTGGTGTCCGCCCGACGGCTCAGCGGCTCGCCGGGTGGCGGGACCACCACCAGTCCACGAGCGTGGCCACCGCTTCCGGATCGACGACGCCATAGGCCGCGGCCATGACCCGACCGAACGCCCGCCACGTATCGGAAGCCGCAGGCGCCCCGGAGGAACGGTGCAGCGTTCGTGCTAACGCCGTCCCTTCGTCCCAGGCCCCGGCATCGGTCGGCAGCGGAAGGTCGGAGACCTGGACCGCCGAGAGTCGAAGCCGGCCAGAGGACCGGGCCGCCCCGAGGGATCGGCGGACGGCCAGCGCGGTGATCGACGGTGCCGATAACGCTGCCGCGAGTCGCCACAACACCTCGATGTCGGTCTCCCGGCCCCTACCGACCGGCTCGAGGGCGACCGGCTCGATGACGATCAGCGGGGTGACGGGAACGAGGTCGCCCGTCTGGTCAACCACCACCTCAACCACGGCGGTCTGAGAAGCCACCAACAGCTTGGGTCGGCGACGCTCGGCGAACCATCGTCCGACCTCGGGATCACCGGCGGTCACGGCATCGAGATCAACCACCGGCGCCTGCCAACGGCGGCCGTCAAAACGGCAGAGCCGATCTCCCCAACGAAGGTGAAGGGGATCTACCGACCCCGTGGTCACCATCGACGGGCGCGGGTCATCCGGACCGGATCGCTCGACGACGCCGGTCACCAACCCGTAGAAGTGCTGCCGGAAACCCGCGGTCACCGCTCCCATGGTCCCGATGGAGCCGCCCGTCGTGGCCCCGCCGCCGGACGGCACCCCCGGAGGTACGCCGAGCACGCTGGCCAGTACTCCGCCCCACGTCTCACCCACGGCGGGTTCCGGCGACCGACCGGCGATGACGACCTCCCGATCCACGAACACCTCCACGGGTCTCTCCAGGAGGGGGCCACGCCCGCAGGGAGACCGCTCGACCACCGGGGCACAGACCTCGGTATGGCCGGCGAACACCTCCGAGCGGTCCCACCAGATCCCGGCCAGCCGGGCCGTCGAGACGACGAGATCACGGACCGGTCCCGCATCACGGGCAGCCAACACCGACTGGGGCTGGATCAGCACCATCCGTCCACCGTCGGCCAACAGGTCCAGACCGGCGGCCAGAAACAGCCAGGCCACGTCGGTGTAGGCGGCGACGAGTCCCGGAAACCGATACCGGAGCCGTTTCCGGTCAGCGGCAGACACCACCGTGGATGCCCGGAGCTGGCCCAGAAACGGAGGATTGCCCACCACGGCATCGAACCCGGTGGTAGCACCTCCACCGGGACATCCAGCCCATACGTCACGACCGTGGTGGAGCGGATCGCCGACCACCACCCCGGCGACCTCACCGGGCTCGATGCCCGCCCACGTCGCCAGAAGGCGACGGGTCGCCTCAACCGATGCTGGATCGATGTCGGCACCAAACAGGTGGCGCCGGACCACGGTGGCCGGATCAGCGACCCCCTGGTCCACGAGAAGCCGGCCGGCGGCCAGCAGAAACACCCCGGCGCCACACGCCGGGTCGGCCACAGTGCCCGATGTCGAACCGTCGGTCGAACCGTTCGTGGGGCCGAGCGCGAGAGCGGTTAGTCGTTCGGCTATGTCAGATGGCGTGAAGAAAACACCACGCGCGCGACGGTCATCGACCCGTTGCAGGTCGGCCGCCAGGACGGCGGCCAGATCATCGACCTCGTGGGAGGTCAGGCTGCGTCGGCGGCCGGGTCCCACGCCATCAGGTCATCGAGCCGCTCGTCGTTGGAGTACACCTCGACGATCGGCTGCTTCATTCCGAGGCGGCGCAGCAGCTTGCGAACCTCGAGTTCCTCGTTCCAGAGCACGAGGCTGACCACCACGCCCGACTCGCCGGCCCGGGCGGTCCGACCCGACCGGTGGAGGTACGTCTTGGCATCGGACGGCGGGTCGTAGTGGATCACCACATCGACATCATCCACGTGGATGCCGCGGGCAGCCACGTCGGTGGCAACCAGGCACTTGATCTTCCCGCCGGTGAAGTCCGCTAACGCCTTCTCACGCTGGGCCTGACGGAGATCGCCGTGAATCGGTGCCGCGTCCACCCCCGCGTCCACAAGCTTCGCCGCCAACTTGTCGGCGCCCCACTTGGTACGGGAGAAGACAATCGTCCGGTTCGATGCCCCAATGATCCGAGCCGCCACCCGTATCCGGTCCATCTCGTGGACCGTGAGGAAGCGGTGCTCCATCTCGGCAACGGTGACCTCCCGCGACGCCACCTCGTGGGTCACCGGATCGGTCTGGTATCGGGTGATGAGCGCGCCGACCATGCCGTCCAAGGTCGCTGAGAAGAGCAGCGTCTGGTGCTCTTTCTCGGCCCGCCGGAGGATCCATTCGACCTGGGGCATGAACCCCATGTCGGCCATGCGGTCGGCCTCGTCGATGACGACGCCAGCCAAGTCGACCACTGAGAGTTCCTCCTGCTGGATGAGGTCGATCATGCGACCCGGGGTGGCGACCACAAAGTCGACTCCGCTGGTAAGCGCTGCAATCTGCTTCTCGATCGGGGTGCCGCCGTAGATGGCCTCGATCCGAAGTCCACGAACCTCGGCCAGCGGCTCAAGTTCCTTGCAGACCTGAACGGCCAACTCGCGAGTAGGCACAAGGACCAGGCCGGTGGGCCGCTTCGGGGTTCCTCGGGGCAGCCGCTGGATCAGCGGGATACCGAAGGCCAGGGTCTTGCCCGAGCCGGTCTTGGCCTTTCCGCAGACATCCCGTCCGGCGAGGCCGTCGGGGATGGTCAGTGACTGAATATCGAACGGGGTGGTTATCCCCCGCTCGGAGAGGACTTCGACCAGGTCCTGGTCAATGCCCAGGTCGGCGAACTGGATCGTCATGGTGAACCTGTGCTTCCCGGCGGCTGTGCCGCCGTGTCGTCACCCGCGCCTCGGCGGGTCCGCCACCACTCTTCCCGGGTGACGAGACCGTCAGGGGTCGGCGTACAAGCGGCCGAAGGACCCCGACGGATACCGCCAGCCTACCGGCGAGCGCCTCCAACCCTGAGGTTCGAGGCGACACCTACTGGTCGTCAGGCGGGACGAACCCGACCGTCGCTTACGTCCACGCCCTCGGCAGCCAGCAGGCGGGCCTGTTCGACCTCGTGGCCGGGCACTAACCGACCCGTTGAGGTCACAACACGCCACCAGTGGTGCCCGCCGTAGTCCCGTAGGAACCGGCCGACCGCCCGGTGAGCACCCGGGTGGCCGGCCTCGGCGGCAACTTCACCGTAGGACACGACCTCGCCGTCACGGAGCGCGGCGAGCACGGTGGCGACGTCGGTCTCAAACGGGGTCATGGAACCGGATCCCTCCTCCGAGGTGGTCAGTACGGACCGCCACTGGATCCGTGGGCGTCTCCGCCCAACGGAACCAGCTGGACAACGTCGATCCCCTTCTCGAACCCCTTGATCTGCCGGCTAATGAACGCCCGTTCCTCGATGTTGGTCATCAGCGGGGTGACAGTTCCCTTTTCGGCAAGCACCTGGTGGGCTTTGGCGAGGTCGCAGAGCCGGGCCGCCAGATTGACTGCAGGCCCGACGTAGTCGTCGCCATCAATGAGCATGACAGGACCCCGGGCGATGCCGGCCCGCATGGGCAACGGAGAGTTCGCCTCATCGATCAGGACCTCGATGTCGACCACGGCCTCGACCAGGTCCTCCGGTTCGACGCCGACCATCATGACCCCGTCACCCAACCACTTGGCGAGTCGCACCCCCCGTTCAGATGCCACCTGTCGTACGACGGCCCGGAACGCGGTCACCACGTCGAACGCCGCGACGTCACCCTCCCGGTCGGTGAAGGCCGTGAAGTTACACAGGTCGAGGAATGCGAACGTGCGGTCGATCCTTCTGATGGGGCGTCGGATCATCTCCCCGGTCATCGATCCCCCACCTCCATGGGCGCTCGGTCGGCCGGGATCCGGCCCCGCCAGGCCACCAGACCACCGATGAGGATGGCCGCGAGGGCCATCCAGACGTTGATCCTGACCCCTACCACCAGCGAGGCGACATCGCTACGGAGCATCTCCACCCATAGGCGACCCAGGCCATAGCCACATACCCATAGGCCGGTCACGTACCCCGGGCGGAGCACCCCACGGCGTTCGACCCTGACCAGCACCATGGCGAGGGCCACGTTCCACAGGCCCTCGTAGAGGAAGGTCGGATGAAAGGTCGACGAGGCTGCATATTCAGCGGGTCGGTGCATGGCGTCGATCTCGAGCGCCCACGGAAGGTCACTGGGGCGGCCGAAGACCTCTTGGTTGAACCAGTTCCCCCAGCGACCGATGGCCTGGGCCAGCGGGATGGTGGGCACCATTACGTCCATCGCGGCAGCCATGGTCAGCCCCCGTCGCCGGGCCACCAGCGTTCCGACGAGCACACCGGCCATCAAGCCGCCGGGGATACCCAGACCACCCTGCCAGAGGGCCGGCACGTCCTCCCAGCGTCCACGGAACGACCGCCAGTCCGTGGCCACGTGGTACAGCCGGGATCCAACGAGGCCCGCCGGAATGGCCCACATCGAAATCGAGGCGATGGTCTCCGCATCGCCACCACGCGCCGCGTACCGACGTTGGCTCCAGGTCACGGCGACGAACGCCCCGAGGGCGATCATCAGCCCATAGGCCCGTAGCTCCAACGGCCCGATGGACAGGGCGTTGGCCGAGGGGCTGGGGATCGAGGCAAACACCTGTGACCCTCCAGTCAGGCGGAGAATGCGTCAGCAGGAATCTCGAACAGGTCGGCCTTGCCGGCCATCACCGCTCCCATCTGGGCGCGCGCTATCGGCAGGAGCTGTTCGGCGTAGAAGCGGGCGGCCACCACCTTGGTGCCAAGGTGGGTGGCATCGCCTTCGCCGGCGTCGATCCGACGCTGCGCCCCGAGGGCCAGACGGGCCAGCAGCCACCCGCCGACCAGTTGCCCGAACATCCGGAGGTACGGCGTCGCTCCGGCCATGGCGTCGTTGGGGTCGTTTAGTCCGTTGGCCACCAACCATCCGGTTGCTTCCTCCGTGGCGGCCAGAGCATCGGCCAGGCCCTTGCGGATTGAGGCGAAGGCCTCGCCGGCGGCGGCCAACTCGATGTCGAGACCGGCGATCTCGGCCAGCAGGTCGACCATGACGGCCCCACCGTTCATAGCTAGCTTGCGACCCACCAAGTCCATGGCCTGGATCCCGTTCGTGCCCTCGTAGATAGGCGAGATCCGTGAGTCGCGCCAGTGCTGGGCCGCCCCGGTTTCTTCGATGTAGCCGTATCCGCCGTGGATCTGGATGCCCAGCGACGACATCTCGACGCCCACGTCGGTGCACCACGCCTTGGAGATCGGCGTGAGCAGCTCGGCACGGTCCGACGCCGCTTGACGAACGTCGGAATCGGGGTGGCGGGCGGCCACGTCGAGCGATGCGGCATTGAGGTACAGCAGGCAACGCATGGCGTCGGTGTAGGCCCTCATGGTGAGCAGCATGCGGCGGACGTCGGCGTGGTCCACGATGGCCGACTGCTCGCCGGCCGGTGCACCGATGGCCCGACCCTGCCGGCGCTCGATGGCGTAGTCGGCAGCCTGCTGGAGGGCACGTTCGGTGACGGCCAGGCCTTCGACACCCACGCCAAGCCGGGCGTTGTTCATCATCTTGAACATGTAGCGCATGCCCTGGTGTTCCTCGCCGATGAGGAAGCCGACGGCACCGTCACCCCCATCGCCGAACGACAGGACGCAGGTCGGACTGGCGTGCAGACCCAGCTTGTGTTCGACGGACAGGCATCGGTAGTCGTTTCGCTCGCCGAGGCTGCCGTCGTCGTTCACGAGGTACTTGGGGACGATGAACAGCGAGATTCCCTTGGTTCCCGGGGGGCTGTCGGGCGTGCGGGCCAGCACCAGTTGGATGATGTTCTCGGTCATCTCATGCTCACCGAAGGTGATGAAGATCTTGGTTCCGAAGATCCGGTACGACCCGTCGTCGGCGGGTACGGCCCGGGAGGTCAATGCCCCGACGTCGGAGCCAGCCTGAGGCTCGGTCAGGTTCATGGTCCCCGACCACTCAGCGGTCACCATCTTCGGGAGGTAGGTCTCCTTCTGTCCCTCGTCGGCGAACGAGTGCAAGGCGTCGAGTGCCCCGACGGTCAGCATGGGCCCCATGGACCATGCCCGTGAGGCCGTGGCGAGCAGTTCGGTCAGGACAGTCTGCACGGAGCCCGGAAAGCCGCCGCCGCCATAGTCCGGGTCCTGGGAGATCGCCGCCCAGCCGGACTCGACGAACTTGTCCCACGCCGTGCCAAAGGCTTCCGGCGCGGAAACCACCCCGTCGGTCACCGAGCAACCCTCCTCGTCGCCGATCCGGTTCACTGGGGCCACCACCTCGGCCACGAATCGGCCCAGTTCGTCGAGCACGCCGTCGACCGTCTCGGGGTCGACGTGTTCGTAGCCCGGCAGGTCGCAAATCGCGGCGAGATCACTGATCTCGGCCAATACGAGGCGGATGTCGTCCAACGGCGGTCGGTAGTCACTCATGGCCATGAACCTACCGCCCGGTCACCTGACCGGCCCGAGCGGGCCGGCCTCCGGCAGGCACCTCCGGGATTGCCGCGACTACCTTCCGCGAGATGTCCGACGCTCCCACCGCCATAACCAACCTCCTGTACCGGTACGCCGAGTTGATGGACGCGGGTCGACTCGACGAGTGCGTCGACCTGTTCACCCATGCCCGCGTGCTGCTGGGCGACCCGGCCAACGACGGCACCCCGGTCGTGGACCGCGACGGCCTGGCTGCCGTATGGCAGTCAATGGTCCGCCTCCACGAGGACGGGACACCGCGGACCCGCCATCTGGTGGCCACGCCGATCATCGAGGTAGCCGATGGTGGGATGGAGGCGACGTGCCGGAGCACCTACACGGTATTCCAGCAGGTCGGCGACGGGCCGCTGCAGCCAATCATCACCGGTCGGTACCACGACCGATTCGAGTTGGTCGACGGTGCCTGGCGGTTCGCTGAGCGGGCCTACCTGATGGACCTCACCGGAGACCTCTCAAGCCACCTCATGGGCGGGCTCGGCATCTGAGTCCAGAAGCGCTCCGGCCTCGCGCCGGACACCGGAGTCGCCCGCCGTCCAGTGCCGGCGGCACCGGAGTTCGTAGGTGACGACGTGGTCCTCGGGATCGTCCACCACGAACAGCGCTCCGTCGTAGACCTGCACCCCGTCCACCAGGCGGGCGTTGTGGGTGGCCCGCTCACCACACCAGCACCGGGCCTCGACCTGGACCTCAACCCGCTCGTCGGCCACCTCGAGGAGCCGGCGGGTACCGTCGAACAACTCACCCTGAAAGCTGGTGAGTAACCCGAAGGCGAAGACGTCAGCACCCAGGTCGTCGACAATGCGGGCCAACTGGTCGATCTGGCTCGGAAGGTAGAACTGGGCCTCGTCGCAGACCAAATAGTCGATACGTCCCCGTCGGGAAGCCACGGCCAGCGCCATCTCGAACAGGTCAAGGCGGGGGCCGACCTCCACAGCATCAGCGGACACTCCAAGGGCGCTGGACACCCGACCGTCCGCTCGGTCCAGCTGACTACACAGGATCCCCTGAAGGCCCCGCTCTCGCAGATTGTGGTGGATCTGCAGAGCCAGCGTGCTCTTGCCGGACCCCATCGTTCCGAAGGAGAAGCGAAGAATCGCCATCAGTAACAGCCCTCGAGGGGGCTCGGGATCACGAGCATCCGCTGGTCGCACCACAGTCGGTGCACACGTAGCACGACCCGGCCCGCTGCATGGCCACGCCGCACTGCATGCACAGCGGGGCGTTGGCCGATGCCCGGACCGACGGTGCGTCAGCGAGGGACAGCTGGGCGGCGAACTGCGACGCCGACGGCACGGTCGGCGGATCCGCCGGTACGTCGTTGCCCTGACGGGTCTCGGTGGCCGATTCCTCGACACCGGGCAGCGTCGGCTGGGTGCGTTCACTGGTCGTGAGGATGTTCAGCTCGGCCCGTTCCTCGGGGCTGAGGTATTCCACCGCCAGGCGGCGGAATAGGTAGTCGATGAGGCTGGTGGAGATCCTGAGGTCGGGATCGTCGGTCATGCCGGCCGGCTCAAAGCGCATGCCGGTGAAGGCGTCCACGAAGGCCCTAAGCGGGACCCCGTACTGCAGTCCGTGACTGAGCGAGATGGCGAAGGCATCCATGATTCCCGCCATGGTCGAGCCCTGCTTGGAAACCCGCACGAAGACCTCGCCTGGTCGACCGTCCTCGTATTCGCCGACTGTGACAAAGCCTTTACAGTCGGCAACCCGGAACTCAAAGGTACGTGATGCACGGCTACGGGGCAGGCGACGCCGGACCGGTTCTGGCAGTTCGGCGGTCACCCGTTCAGCTACCCGGGCTACCACGTCCGCGGGCTCACCGGCGGACGTTGACGAGGCGTCGCCCACCGTAAGGGGCTGGGCCACCTTGCAGTTGTCGCGGTAGATAGCCACTGCCTTGAGCCCGAGGCGCCACGCCTCGAGGTAGAGCTCCTCGACATCGTCGACGGTGACCTCTTCAGGCATGTTGCAGGTCTTGGAGATGGCGCCCGACAGAAACGGCTGGACGGCACCCATCATCCGGATATGCCCCATGTGGTGGATGGGGTTGTCGCCCATCGAGGTGGCGAACACCGCCATGTGTTCGTCGCTGATGTCGGGACAACCGATCACCGTCTGGTGTTCATCGATCCATGCCAAGACGGCCGCCGTAGCAACGTCGTCGTAGCCGAGGCGCCGCAGGGCCCGGGGCACGGTCCGGTTGACGATCGACATGGTGCCGCCGCCGACCAGGCGCTTGTGCTTGACCAGGCTCAGGTCCGGCTCGATGCCAGTCGTGTCGCAGTCCATAAGCAGGCCGATGGTGCCGGTGGGCGCCAGCACGGTGGCCTGGCTGTTCCGCACGCCCACCCGCTGCGCCAACGCGCAAGCCTCGAACCACGCTGTACGACCCGCGATGACCAGCTCAGGTGCCACAGCGTCGTCGAGTAACTCGGCGGCCTCCCGGTGCATCTCGAGCACGTTGAGCATCGGCTCGCGGTTATGTTCGAAGCCCTCGAACGGCCCCATCCGGTCAGCCATACGAGCCGAAGTGCGGTAGGCGTGGCCGGTCATGAGCGAGGTAATCGCCGCGGCCACCGATCGACCCTCATCGCTGTCGTAGGGCAGTCCGAGAGCCATGAGCAACGCACCGAGGTTGGCGTAGCCCAGACCTAGTTGGCGGAATGCCCGGGTGGTCTCGCCAATGGCTTCGGTCGGATAGTCAGCATTGCCGACCAGAATCTCCTGGGCGGTGAACACCACCTCGACGGCATGGCAGAAGCCCTCCACGTCGAACCCACCGATGGCTCCGGTGTCGTGGTCTGACGAACCGAGGAAGGCCAGCAGGTTGAGACTGGCCAGATTGCAGGCCGAATCGTCGAGGTGCACATACTCCGAGCATGGATTGCTGGCGGTGATCCGGCCGGTGTTGGAGGCCGTGTGCCAGCGGTTGATCGTGGTGTCGAACTGGATGCCGGGATCGGCGCACTCCCAAGCCGCCTCGGACATCTGTCGAAACAGGTCACGGGCACCGATCGTGTCGAGCACCGAACCGTCCGTGACGGCCTTGAGGTCCCAGTCGACGTCGGCCTCAACGGCCGTCATGAACTCGTCAGTCACCCGGACCGAGTTGTTGGCGTTCTGATACATGATCGAATGGCTGTCAGCGCCGTCGAACCCGACGTCGAACCCGGCCTGTTCCAGGACACGGACCTTGCGCTCCTCGCGGGCCTTGCACCAGACGAACTCCTCGACGTCAGGGTGAGCCACGTCGAGAACGACCATTTTCGCGGCCCGGCGAGTTGTACCCCCACTCTTGATGGTGCCGGCCGAGGCATCGGCACCACGCATGAAGCTGACCGGCCCGCTGGCCTGGCCTCCTCCCCGCAAGGCCTCTCTGGAGGATCGGATGGCACTTAGGTTGACGCCGGCGCCCGAACCGCCTTTGAAGATCGTGCCTTCCTCCACGTACCAGTTGAGGATGGACGACATCTGGTCGTCGACCGAGAGGATGAAACAGGCGGATGCCTGCTGCGGTACGTCGGGAACGCCGATGTTGAACCAGACCGGCGAGTTGAAGGCGGCCCGCTGGGTGATCACCAGGTGGCGTAACTCGTCGGCAAACGCCGCAGCCTCGTCGGCGTCGACGAAGTAGCCGTCTCGCAGGCCCCAGTCGGCAATGGTGCCGGCCACCCGGTCGGCGACCTGACGCAGAGAGGATTCCCGCTCGGGGGCATCGAGCGCCCCCCGGAAGTACTTCTGGGCGAGGATGTTGGTGGCGTTGACCGACCAGTCCGTGGGGACCTCTACGTCTTCCTGTTCGAAGGCCACCGATCCGTCACGGTGGTCGATCAGGCGGGAGGTCCGAACCTCCCACTCGATGTCGTCATAGGGATCCACCCCGTCGCGTGTGAATCGACGACGGATCCCCAGGATCCCCCGCTCCGGTGCCATCGACATCGTGTACCACCCTCATCTGTTCGAACTCTCGGGCCCGCTGCCCGGAGTGCCCGGACCGTACGACCGACCAGTGACAGTTATCGGTTAACTCCGACCGGACAGGATCCGATGGGTCGTGGCCGGCGGCGGAAGGCCCAGGTCGAGGACCGACCGTCCGGAATCCCGAGGGAGTCCGGACTGTCCGTCCCAACGTCGATCCGGACGAACCGATGCGACGGGTTTCAGCCGGGCCGACCGCCGCCGGCCACGAAGACCGACATTAGGGACGTCGCCCTGTGGACAGATAGAGGGACGAGCTGGGGATTTCCCGGTGGATGACGTGGCGGTTCTCCACAGGAACGTGATGGTCGCCTGCAGAGTCCGGCACCACCCGGACGAGGGCTACGGTCGTCACGTGCGACGAATCCATCCTGAACCGGACCGCGACGTCGATCCGGTCGGGCTGCACCTCGACGATGATCGACCCGTTCCGCCGGGCCGCCCCTGGGTCATGGTCAACATGGTGGCCTCTGTCGACGGAGCCACCGCCGTGGCTGGTCAATCCGGGGGACTCAGTGGGCCGGCCGACCGGCAGGTCTTCCGGGCCATCCGGGGATGCGCCGACATGATCTTGGTGGGTGCGGGGACCGTCCGGGCCGAGGGCTACCGGCCACCCCGGTCCCTCGAGGAGACGGTGGCGGCCAGCCGGGCTGCGTCCGGTCGCGCACCGAGACCCCGTCTGGTGGTCGTGTCGGCCAGCCTGGACCTGGATCCGACGGCACCACTGTTCGCTGACCGAGACCCGGCGGATCCGCCACCCATCGTGGCCACCGTCGCCTCGGCGCCCGCCGATCGACGGGCCGGGCTGGAACCGGTGGCCGAAGTCGTGGCCTGTGGCGAGACCCTGGTCGACCTCACCGGCCTGCTGGCCGTGCTGGACGACATCGGGGCCCGCACCGTCCTGTGTGAAGGTGGACCGAACCTCAACCACCAACTCTTCGCGGCCGGTCTGGTCGACGAACTCTGCATCAGCGTCTCGCCGAAGCTCGTCGGCGGTATTGGCGGGGAGGGCCGCAGCCTGGTGGCCGGGCCGCAGCTCGCCACGGCCACCCGCTTGGTACTGGATCGCGTCCTGACCGAGGACGGTTTCCTCTTCTGCAGGTACCTCGTTTCCTAGCGACGGGCGCTAGCCGACGGGTAAGGCGATTCGCTGGCCCGGCTGGAGGATCGATCCGCCCGCCGCATCGACCAATCGGTCGACCGTGGCCCGTAGGTCCCGACCGTCTGGGTTGATCGACCCGGCGATTGACCAGAGGGTGTCGCCCGGCTGGACCACGTAGACGATCGGCTCGCCCACCGCGGCGACCGCCGGTGCCCCCGTTGTGCCCGTGACCCGACCGATGAGCTCGCCACCCAACAAGGAGAGTGCCGAGACGAGCAGCCCGAGGACCACCGCGGCCAAGAACCGGCGCTGCCGGTAGACCCTCGGGGAGACCACGGATGCGGTACGAACCACTCCCTCGGCGGTGGTCTGTCGCCGAACGGCACTCACCACGGCGGGTTCGGCAGCGAGGACGTCGGTGACCAGTCGGTGGACGGTGGCCAGTCGCTCGGCGGGTGCCGGCTCGACCGGCGGGACCACCCGCAAGAAGGTCGAAGACTTGACGTCCGGGAACCGGGGGAAGTCGAGCGGAAGCTGGGAGACGGTGGCGGTGTTCATGAGGACCATCCTTTCGATCGAGTGTGACAGCCCCCAGAGAGGGGGTACTTGACACGGAACGTCCGTTCGACGAACATGGTTTCGACGTACAAGTGTTCGATCACAGAACGTAGTATATCGAACACTTGTTCGATAGCAAGAGATACCGATGAAGTTCATAGCCAGTACGACGAGACCCCACGACGAAACCCACCGTGTAGAGAGAAGGAATCCCGACATGAACGCCACGGGACTTACCCCACGACAGCAGGAGATCCTCGAGTTCATCGACATCCAGATCAGCGACCGCGGCTATCCGCCCTCCGTCCGCGAGATCGGCGATGCGGTCGGCCTCACCTCCCCGTCGACGGTGCACTCCCATCTAGCGACCCTCCAGGACCGGGGCTTCATCCGACGTGACCCGAGCAAGCCCCGGGCCATCGAGGTCCGCCTCGATCCGATGAGCGGTGCGGCGGTCGACCGGGGCGCCGTGCGCCACGTGCCCCTGCTTGGCGACGTGGCGGCCGGTACCGGTGTCATCGCCGCCGAGAACGTCGAGGAGTCCCTCCCTCTACCGGCCGAGTTCACCGGCGACGGCGAACTCTTCATGCTCCGGGTGCGAGGCGACTCGATGATCGGAGCCGGCATCCTCGACGGCGACCACGTGGTGGCCCGGGTCCAGCAGAACGCCGATTCCGGCGACCTGGTGGTCGCCGGAATCGACGGCGAGGAGGCCACCGTCAAGCACTTCCAGCGTGACGGCTCGACCATCATTCTGGTTCCCTCCAACCCGACCTACGAGGAGATCCGTCGGTCGGCCGACGAGGTCACCATCTACGGCCGGGTGGTCACCGTCCTCCGACGGATCTGACCCGGTAACGCGCCGCTCAGATCCGGTTCAGACTCCGTTCAGGAGCAGGTCTCGGAGCACCTGGTAACAGGACTCCACCGCCGATCGCTCCACCCGCTCGTCCGCCGTGTGGGCCAACGTCGGCTCACCCGGCCCCAGGTTCACCGCGGGTACACCGTGCTCTGAGAAGAACGCCACGTCGGTCCACCCCAACTTGGCTCGAACCTCCAGACCGCCTTCGGTGGCCAGACGCTGCAGTAGCGGGTGAGACATTCCCGGGAGGGCGGCCGGCGAGTGATCGACTAGCGCCACCTCGTCACCGTCGTCCAGGTACGGGGCCAGGACGGAGCGAACATGGGCTTCGGCCTCGTCACCCGTCCGGTCCGGTGCATAACGGTGGTTGATCCCGACCATGGACCGGTCGGGCACAACGTTTCCGGCCACGCCACCCTCGACGTGGACGGCCTGGAGGGCTTCGCGGTAGCGGCAACCGTCGACCACCGGCTCCCGGTGCTCATAGGACCCGAGGGCGGTCAACAACGCACCCAGACGGTGGACGGCGTTGCGACCCATCCACGGGCGAGCCGTGTGGGCGCGGGCTCCCGCCAGGTTGACCTCGAAACGCATCGTTCCCTGGCAACCCGCCTCGACGGCTCCGCCGGTGGGTTCACCAAGGATGGCCACGTCGCCGACCAGCAGGTCGGGGGCCTCAGCGAACAACTCCCGCAGGCCGTTGTGGGCAATGGCCACTTCCTCGCGTGCGTAAAACACCCAGGTGACGTCGACCGCCGGTTCGGCCACCGTACGAGCCAGTTCCAGCATCACAGCGAGGCCGCTCTTCATGTCAGCGGCACCTAGCCCCCAGAGGGTGTCTCCGTCGAGTCTGGAGCCAGAGGTTTCGCCGGGGACGGTGTCGGTGTGTCCACCGAGCACCAGGCGATGATCCCGACCAAGGGTGGTGCGGGCCACCAGGTTGTCGCCGATCCGATCCACGGTCAGACCGGGAACGGCTCGCAACTCGGCTTCGAGGTACGCGACGAGGTCAGCCTCGTCGAAACTGACCGACGGAATGTCGACCAGCCTCGCAGTGAGGGCCAAGAGATCGGTCAAGGGACGGTCCTTCGGTCCGGAATCGACCCGACTCAGGTGGTAACGCCGTGGGTGCGCAGAACGTCGTTCAGCGCTGACTTGTCGTGCCTCTCCCCCGGGTCGAGGTACTTGAGAACCAGCACGCACGGCAGGCCGAACTCGCCGCCGCCAAACGTCCTTGGGCGAGTGGCCTGGACGGCCACGCACCAGTCGGGGACCACGCCACGGCCCAGTTCATCGCCACTGGCAGCGTCGATCACCGGGATCGACGCGGTCAGCACGGCACCCGCACCAAGGACCACGCCGTCACCCACTCGGGCGCCCTCGGCAACAATGCAGCGGCTCCCAATGAGGCAGTCGTCGCCGATCACTACCGGCACGGCGTTGGCCGGTTCGAGCACGCCCCCAATGCCGACCCCGCCAGAAAGGTGGACGTTTCGGCCGATCTGGGCACACGAGCCCACGGTGGCCCACGTGTCCACCATCGTGTTGTCCCCCACGTACGCACCGATGTTGGTGTAGCTCGGCATCATCACCACGCCGGGACCCTGGTAGCTGCCCCAGCGGGCCTGGGCGCCGGGCACGACGCGAACCTGTCGGGCTATCCAGTCGGTCTTGAGCGGGATCTTGTCAGCGAACTCGAACGGCCCCATCTCAATGGTCTCCATCTGGGACACCCGGAAGAGCAGGAGGATGGCCAGCTTCAACCACTCGTTGACGACCACGCCGCCCGCCGTGTCGGGCTCGGCCACCCGGGCCGCTCCGGTGTCGAGCAGGTCGATGGCGGCGTGGATGGTGGCGACGGCTTCGGTGTCGTCGTGCGACAGGCCGTCACGGCCTGCCCACAACTCCTCGATCCGTGCCTTCAGGGCATCGTGTGAAGAATCGGTCGGCATCGGGCGAGGCTACCGGTCGGCTTCCACCGGGCCGGAACCGGTTCCGTCGGATTCAGGTCAGGTTTACGTCAGGCCGGCCCGGGCACGAACCAGAGCCAACTGCTCGTCGGGCACCACGGCGGCGATCCGAACGTGACCGGCGCCGTCGGGACCGAACGTCGTGCCCGGACTGGTCAGGATCCCCAGCTCGCGAGCCAGGGATCGGGTGAGGGCCAGCTCGTCTCCGTCGGGGGCGGTGATCCATAGGTAAAAGCCCCCCTCGGGCATCGAAGCCGACAGACCGCGGGTAGCCAAAACCTCGATGAGCGATTCCAGGCGCCGCCGATAGCGGCCGGCCTGCACCTCGACGTGGTCCTGATCCCGCAACGATGCAGCTCCTGCGGCCTGAGCCGGCCCCGGAATCAGGAAGCCCTGATGTCGACGGGTCTCGCGTAGGTACCAGACGAGGTCCGGATCGCCGGCGTAGAAGCCGACCCGCAATCCGGCCAGATTGGAACGCTTGGACAACGAATGGACGGCCAGCACCCCATCCAGACCGTGCTGGAGCACTGAGCGGGACGGCTCGTGCCACGTGAACTCCACATAACACTCGTCGGACACCACCGGAACGCCTCTGCCCCGACCCCACTCGGCGGCCGCCCCGAGGTCATCGAGCGCACCGGCCGGGTTACCGGGCGTATTCACCCACAGGCACAACGCGCGCGAGGCGTCGTCCTCGTCGATGGCCGACAGATCGATCCGCCAGTCAGCGGTCATGGGCACCGGTACGGCCCGACAACCAGCCAGGACGGCCCCCATCTCGTAGGAGGGGTAGGACACCGCCGGGTAGAGGACGGTATCCCGTTCGGGGTTTCGCAGCCGCAGCAGGTGCGGCAGGCCGGTGACCATCTCCTTGGTGCCGATACAGGCTCCGATGGACAACGGGTCGAGCGATACACCGAGCTGTCGATCACACCAACCGGCGGCCGCGTCGAGAAGTTCCGGCGTACCCACCGACGGCGGGTAGGGCCGTGCCGGATCCGGCTCAGCGAGTGCCGCAGCCACCACGTCGGGCACCGGATCGCAGGGAACGCCACGGGAGAGGTCGACCGCTCCCCCGTCGATCGCCGAGGCTGTCCGGACCACGTCGGCCGGAACGTCAAATGGATACGGCGGAGGAACGAAGCCGGTGGGTTCGGGAACGGAGATCACATGCTCACCCTGTCACGTCAGTTCCAGTTTGGTTATCTGATCCGGAGGCCGGCGATCCAGGGGTTAGCTCATCGACCCGAAACTCGGTGAGACGACCGGCCGAGCCCTCGTCGACCCGTACCAGAATGCGCCACCCGTCCTCCGATTCCGTGGTCTCCATGACCTCGCCCTCCCGGTGGGCCAGGGCCAGCACGTCACCCCGTTCATAGGGGACGAGCAGTTCAGCCACGATCGTCTGACGTCGGAGCCGTCGGGCCATCACGGCCAGCATCTCGTCGATCCCCTCACCGGTGGTCGACGAGATGGCCACCGACCCCGGTTCCCGGTCGACGAGTCGTCGGGCGACCAACGGTTCCACATCGGCCTTGTTGAACACGTAGAGCTCAGGCACCTCGCCGGCCCCGATCTCGTCGAGCACGACACGCACCGCGGCGATGCTGCCCTCCGGGTCCGGGTCCGACGAATCGACCACATGGACCAGCAGATCGGCGTCGATCACCACGTCGAGCGTCGACTTGAAGGCTTCGACCAGCTGATGGGGCAGCTTGCGGACGAAACCCACCGTGTCGCTCACGAAGACCGCCTCACCACCCGGCAGTTGCAGACGCCGGGTGGTGGCGTCCAACGTGGCGAAGAGGCGGTCCTCGACCAGCACGCCGGCGTCAGTCAGCCGGTTCAGGAGAGTCGACTTCCCGGCGTTGGTGTAGCCGACAATGGCCACGGCCTGGTTGCTGGTGCGGCGACGGGCCTTGGACTGGGTGGATCGGTTCCGCCGGATCTGCTTCAGGTCGGACTCCAGTCGGGTGACCCGTCGCATGAGACGACGGCGATCCACCTCCAACTGGGTCTCGCCGGGGCCTCGAGTGCCGATGCCGCCTCCCTGCTGACTGAACGTCTTGCCGGACCGGCGGAGCCGGGGCAGGCGATAACGCAGCTGGGCCAACTCGACCTGGGCTCGGCCCTCGGGGCTGCTGGCGTTCTGGGCAAAAATGTCGAGGATGACCGCCGTGCGGTCCAGTGCCGTCCGCTTCAGGGTCGCTTCAAGGTTGCCCTGCTGGGCCGGGGAGAGCTCGTTATCGAATACCACGGTGTCGGCATCCAACGACTCGGAGACCGCCCGTAGCTCCTCGACCTTGCCCTTGCCGATGTAGGTGGCCCGGTCCGGAGCGTCGCGGTGCTGAAGCACCCGGGCCACGGGGTCGGCCCCCGCAGTGTCGACCAGGCGGGCCAGTTCATCCATGGACGCGTCGGTGGCTTCAGGATCGGCTCGACCGAGGGTGACGCCGGCCAGCACGATGCGTTCCCGGAACGTCCGGTCAATGAGGCCGGTGGCCTCGCCGCCAAACTCGCCGAAGGCGCCACGGTGGGAATCATCGCCCCCGTCATCTGGAACACCGTGGGGCTCCAGCGGTTCCATTGGTTCTGACGGTTCCAGCGGCTCCAATGGCGCCAGTGGCTCCGGCGACTCGAATGGGTCCAGCGGCTGGTCACCCACGATGGGCGTTCCGGTCGTCGAGATCAGCGGTCCAGGTCGCCGGCCCGGTCAAGCGGATGGGCTCGCCGACGGCCACGGTGGCCGAACCACCGGACATCCGGACCTCGACCACATCGTCCACGAGACCCCGACCGTGGGTCACATGGGCCGCGGCGCAGGCACCCGACCCACAAGCCTCGGTGAGCCCGACGCCCCGCTCCCACGCTCGTAACCGGATAACCGAGCGGGCCTCGATGGCCACCAGGTGGACGTTGCAGCCCACCGGGGCGAAGTGGGCTTCAATGGCCGGCCCCACCACCGCCAGATCCACGGCCTCGGGGTCATCAACCACGATCACGAGATGGGGGTTCCCGAGGTCCGAACTATCGGCGTGGAGTACCTCCACGCCTACCAGGCCAAGGTCTAGACCGTCGAAGGCCGGGCCGGGCCCAGCGACGCCCATCTCGACGGTGGCCAGCACCTCGACAGCCGTCGGGCCGCCCCGGACGGCAACATGACGAGAACCCGCCACCGTGTCGACCTCCACCTCGAAGTCGGCGACGCCGTCACGACGGGCCAGGGCCTGTCCGAAGCAGCGCAGGCCGTTGCCGCTCACCTCGGCCCGGCTCCCATCACTGTTGAACAGCGTGAATACGGGGCGGCCGTCGACACTGGTGGTGCCGAAAATGAGCCCGTCGGCGCCTCTCGACGATGCTGCGGGGGTGGCGGCGATGCCGGTCGCCCGGTCGCAGAGACGGCGCGCCATCTCGGCCCCGTCGGCGGGAACCTCGTCGACGAATCCGATCAGGAAATCGTTCCCCAGGCCGTGGTGGTGGGTTAGGCGCACGGCGACAGTCTTCCCCACCCCGGCGTCAGACCCACGCCAGATTCGCCCACTACCCGCCAACCTGCGCAGCGTCGAAACGGTCTAGTACCTGGTCGAGGACCACCATTGGCTCGTCGCCCACGTCGAACCACTCAATTCTCGGATCCCGTCGGAACCACCGGTCCTGTCGGCGGGCGAACTTCCGGGTGGCCGCCATCGCCTCATCCACCGCCTCATCCAAAGTGCATTCACCTCGCAGATGAGACAGCAACTCCCGATAGCCCAATGCCTGGGCGGCCGATCTCGACGGCCCGCCGGGAAGGTCAGCCAGACGGCGGACCTCGTCGAGGAACCCTTCATCCAGTTGGCGTCGGTAGCGGTCAGCGATTCGTCGGTCCAACCGGTCACGGTCGACCCGGAGCCCCACCTGGGTGAAGGGGGTGGGCGGGTAGGCATCCAGTCCCGGTCCGAACGACGAGAACGGCCGACCCGATCCGATCGAGACCTCGAGCGCCCGAATTACCCGGCGACGGTTTGTGGGCTCCATTCGTCCTGCGGCCACGGGATCCAGCTCGACGAGACGGGCGTGCAACGCGGTGGTGTCGGACTGGGCATCGAGGTCTGAGCGCACGCCGGCCCACTCGCCTGGAATCTCCAGGTCGTCGACGACGGCCCGGACGTGGAGCCCGGTCCCCCCGACCAGGACCGCCCGACAATCCCGGGCGGTGATGTCGCCAATGGCCGTTTGCGCCGCCTTTTGGAACATGGAGACCGAATAGTCCTCGTCGGGATCGACCAGGTCCAGCAGATGGGTGGGAACCTCGGCCCGCTCGGCGGCCGTCGGAGCCGCCGTGCCGATGTCCATACCCCGGTATAGGGCCATGGAGTCCATGGAGACCAACTCGGTGCCCGGGCGACGTCGGGCCACCTCGAGGGCCAGGGACGACTTGCCTGAGGCCGTGGCCCCAATGATGGCGAGATGCCCGTTGGGCTGCACCGATCAGGCCGAGGCGACGGGAATGCGCCGGCGATGTCGGGGCGGGGCTGTCACCTCGACCAACTCACCGAGCAGGTAATGGGTAGCGGCGTCGGTGATGCGCACCGTGGCGTAGGCCCCGGTCCGCAGCCCGTCACCGGCCGCTAGGTGCACGAGCTTGTTCTGGCGGGTCCGGCCAGTCACCTGGTCGGGCTCCCGCTTCGCCGGGCCCTCGATCACGACCTCTTCGGTCCGTCCGATCCGAGCCCGGTGGGTAATGGTGGCCGACCGCTTTAGGACACGCTGGAGCCGCTCAAAGCGGTCTACGCACACGGCATGATCCACGAAGTCTTCCACCATGGTCGCCGCCTCGGTTCCCTCTCGGGGCGAAAAGACGAAGCAGTAGGCCGAGTCGTAGCCGGCCTCGGCCACCACCTCGAGCGTGCGCTCGAAGTCGTCCTCGGTCTCACCGGGGAATCCCACGATGAGGTCCGTGGTCACAGCCAGGTCGTCGATCCCAACCCGGGCTGCGTCGAGGCGTTCGAGGTACCGCTCGGCCGTGTAGCCGCGGTGCATGGCCGACAGGATGCGGTCACTACCCGACTGGAGGGGAAGGTGGAGGTGCTCGCAGACCTCCGGGGTGTCAGCCATGGCGGAGATCGTCTCGGGACGGAGGTCCTTGGGGTGTGGGCTGGTGAACCGAACCCGACGGATCCCCTCAACAGCACCGCTAGCCACCAACAGGTCGGCGAAGAGCGGTCGGGCCCGACGAGTCGAGTCGGCCGTCCAGACCGCTCCCGCCTCATAGGCATCGGCCGGTCCCGCATCCATACCGCGAAGCCGCAGCGTCAGGTCGCGTCCGTAGGAGTTCACGTTCTGACCAAGGAGGGTTATCTCACTAACCCCGTCGGCAGCCAGGGCCGCCACCTCGTCCACCATCTGACCGAAGGGACGGCTGATCTCGGGTCCCCGCACCGCTGGCACGATGCAGAAGGCGCAGCTGTTGTCACAGCCGATCTGAATGGTCACCCAGGCCTTGTGGTCAACGTCCCGCTGGGCCGGTAGCGCCGAGGGGAAGGAATCGGCGTCGTCGCGGGCCGTCTCCTCGAGGATCTCTATCACCGGGCCGTGACTACGAGCCTCAGCCAGAAGTTCGGCCGCCCGGTGGACGTTGTGGGTGCCGAACACGACGTCTACGTGTCCGGCCCGCTGCTGGATGAGATCGCGGTCCTTCTGGGCCAGACAACCACCCACCGCCACCTGGATGTCGGGCCGTTCGGTCTTCAGAGCCTTTAGGTTGCCGAGGGCGCCGTAGAGCTTGTTGTCGGCGTTCTCCCGGATACAGCAGGTGTTCAGAACGATGACATCCGCCTCGGCCTCCGACTCGGCGGGGACCATTCCGTCGGCCTCGAGAAGACCGGCGATCCGTTCGCTGTCGTGCTCGTTCATCTGGCACCCGTAGGTACGTACGGCGTAGGACCGCACGGCGGTCTGCTCGTTCGGGGGTGCCACGGAAGAAAGGCTACGGCCCCGACACCATCCCCAGCCCGCCGAAGCAGAAGGACGTTGCCGAGGCCGGCAAGCCAGCGACTTGTTAGACGTTCAGGGAGATCAGCTGTCCAGGGAGATGGGCAGATCGTCGACCTCGGAGAACTCCTCGCTGTCGGGAGCCACCGGATCGGCTCCCATTTCGGCGGCCTCGAGCTCCTCGGACTCCTCTGGCTGGACCTCCCGCCAAACACGGTCGGTGATCTCGACCATGACCTCGGGGTTGTCGAGCAGGAACTTCTTGGCGTTCTCCCGGCCTTGGCCGAGCTGCTCGCCCTCGTACGTGTACCAGGCACCCGACTTCTTCACGATGCCCAGGTCAACTGCCAGATCGACCACCGAGCCCTCGCGGCTGATGCCCTTCCCGTACATAATGTCGAACTCGGCCTGGCGGAACGGCGGAGCGCACTTGTTCTTGACGACCTTCACCCGGGTGCGGTTGCCCACCACCTCGACACCGTCCTTGATGGCCTCGATACGGCGGATATCGAGACGGACCGACGAGTAGAACTTCAAGGCCCGTCCTCCTGGCGTGGTCTCCGGCGAGCCGAACATCACGCCGATTTTCTCCCGCAACTGGTTGATGAAGATGAGGATCGTCTGGGACTTGTTGAGATTCGAGGTGAGCTTGCGAAGGGCCTGGGACATGAGCCGGGCCTGCAGGCCGACATGGGCGTCGCCCATCTCGCCCTCGATCTCGGCCCGGGGAGTCAGGGCGGCCACCGAGTCGACGACCACCACGTCAAGCGCCCCGGAGCGGATGAGCATGTCAGCGATCTCGAGAGCCTGCTCGCCGGTGTCGGGCTGGGAGATCAAAAGTTCGTCCACATCGACGCCGATGGCTCGAGCGTAGGTCGGGTCCATGGCGTGCTCGGCGTCGATGTAGGCACAGATGCCTCCGTTGCGTTGGGCTTCGGCCACCACATGGGTGGCCAGCGTGGTCTTACCCGAGCCCTCCGGCCCGTAGATCTCGACCACCCGGCCCCGCGGAATGCCGCCGATGCCGAGGGCCAGATCGAGAGCCAGCGCCCCGGTGGGCACCGTCTCGATCGACATGGAGCCCTTGTCGCCCATCTTCATGACGGCACCGGTGCCGAACTGCTTCTCGATCTGACCTAGGGCCATGTCGAGTGCCTTGGTGCGCTCGGATCCCGCCTCAAGTGCTCCGCCGCTCATCGTCCTGCCGTGCTTTGCCATGTCGTGTTCTCCAGTGTGTCTGTCGGCCCGGTGGCCGGTTCCAGTTGGTCTGTTGTCGAGTTCGGGGTTGTCGGCGGTGAACTTAGGGATGACCTGTGACAGTGCCTCTGAAGTTGCTCCTGAAGCGGACTTCAGGAGCGCTCCCCTTTGAATGACAGGAGTGTATTTCCGAACAGGCGTTCGATGCAAGCATTCGGCCTTTCGAACTACCGTCAGACCATGAACACCCCCACCGGAGACCAAAGCCCCGAGCAGAAGCGGGCCGCCCACGCGGCCGCCAACCCAGATCTGGCTGAGCGGTTGGACCCCATGGCCTGGCACTGCACCCAGGAGGCGGGCACCGAGCGAGCCTTCACCGGCACCTACTGGGACGAAACGAGGGCCGGCATCTACCGCTGTGCGGCGTGTGACGCCGCCGTGTTCGACAGCGACACCAAGTTCGACTCGGGTTGCGGCTGGCCCAGCTTCACTGCGCCGGTGCCCGGCGGCCCCGATGGCGCTGTGGTCGACGCCCGGACCGACTCGAGCGGCGGCATGGTCCGGACGGAAACCACCTGTTCATCGTGCGGCGCCCACCTCGGTCACGTGTTCCCCGACGGCCCGGGCCCTACCGGCGACCGATTCTGCATCAACTCAGCCTGCGTCACCCTCGAGGAGCGTTAACTCGGCCACCGGGATCACCCGCTCAACGGGAACGCGGCGATCACCTCGTGGACGGCACCCTCAGGCAGCGTCCAACTCGCTACCAGGAGCACCTCATCGACCTGGAACGACACGGACACCGGTGACCCAACCACGCCGGACGGGAGTTCGTCCCTGAACTGACCCAGCGTCAGGTGCCCGACAAAAGGGCGATACCGCCGGGGGCCCACCTCCGCCGGCTGGTCGAGATGTTCGGTGGCCGCCACCATCCGGGTCGCCAGATCGTCGCAACCTTCGGCCGACACCATCACCACGCCATCTCCGAGCAGAGCGGTGGCCGGACCGAGCCTCACGTCCACCGGAGCGATCTCGTCCCACGGGACCGCGGCGAGCGCCCCCGCCACCTCGTCGGGATCAGCGTCACCCAGGAACCGGAGGGTGACGTGCCACTGGGCCCGTGGCAACCAACGCAGCCGGGGCGCCTCAGGCCGAGGAACCTGATCAAGCACGTCGGCTGCCTCGGCCGACGGCCGTACAGCCACGAAGAGGCGCACGGCGACCCGGCCGGCCGAATCCGCCGGTCAGGCGTTCCGTCGGGCCAGCAGGCGGATGCGAAGCGCATCGAGGACCGTGATGACGGTGAACTGCCGGATGCGAGTCCGGTCGAACGGCCAACGGGTCCGAACCGCCTGGACTTCGCCGTCCACACAGGTGGCCATCCACACGGTGCCCGGTTCCTGGCCCTCCTGCGGGTCGGGTCCAGCCACGCCAGTCACGGCCACCGACACGTCAGCCCCCAGGCGTTCGCACGCCCCAAGCGCCATGGCCCTCACGGCCTCCTCGGATACCACCGGCCCCTCAGACACGCCCAGCAGCGACCGCTTCACCTCGCCGTCGTAGGCGACAATCGACCCCATGAAGGCCCGGCTGGATCCCGGCACCTCAGTCAAGCGGGTGCCGATCATTCCTCCGGTCAGTGACTCTGCGGTGGCCAAGCGAAGCCCCTGTGCGACCAGCAGGTCCAGCACCACGGACTCCATAGTCTGGTCGTCCACACCGAACACGATCGGTCCGGCAATAGCCCGCACCCGGGCCTCGCCGTCGGCCAGTAGCGCATCCACCTCGGCGTCGGTGGCCGCCTTGGCGGTGAGCCGTACCTTGAGCCCCTCCATGCCGCTGGCCAGAAAGGCAATGGTGGCCCCACCGTCACGGTCGATGCGGTCGATCTCGTCGGCCAAATCCTCGGCCAACCCCGATTCGGACCGCCCCCAGGTGCGAAGAGTGCGCGATCGTATGACGCTCGAGATGCCGGCCCGCCGCTTGAGGTCCGGGAGGATGGTGCCCTCCACCATCTGGTGCATCTCCCACGGCACACCGGGCACCGCGTACATGACCTTCGGACTGTCGTCACCGTCGCCATCGGCGTCAGCAGAAGAGGGGGTGCCCACCGGGCAGACCAGTCCCGGGGCCGTCCCCGGCATCTGGTCGATGGTCCGGGCCCCCACCGGTACGTCGGCCTGACGCAGGTTGTTAGCCGGCATGGGACGCCCCCGACCGCCGAACACGGCCTCGATGCGGGCCACCAAAGATTCATCGCGCACGAGCCCCACACCGAGCAGCTCGGCGATCACGTCACGGGTGATGTCATCTTGGGTGGGCCCGAGGCCACCAGTGACGATCACCGCGTCGGACCGCTCCAGAGCCTCGCCCATGGCGGCCAGCATGCGGTCCCGGTTGTCCCCCACCGAGGTGTGGCGATGGCAGTCGATGCCTGCCAGGGCCAGTTGCTCGCCGATCCACGCCGAGTTCGTGTCAACGATCTGGCCCAGCAGGAGTTCGGTGCCCACGGCAACGATCTCGCAACGCACGCCCCGCTCCCCTGCCCCGCCGCTCAGGCCGACTTGGCGCCCGTGGCGCTGGTGGCCCGACTGCCGTCCAGCAGATACTGGGCGCCGGTCAGCAGGGTGAAGACCACGGCCAGCCACAACAACACTCCGACCACCAGGTCGGCGTCACGCAGAGGCGGCAGCACGGCGAGCAACAGGGCGGTGCCCTGCACGATGGTCTTCCACTTGGCCGACTGGCGGGCCGGCACGGCCAGGCCACGACGGGCGAACCACAGTCGGTACATCGTGATGACGCCCTCACGGAAGGCCAGCAGAGCAACCGGGACCCAGTGGTAGCGGCCGACCATGCCCAGGCAGACAGCCACGCCGATCACCACGACCTTGTCGGCCAACGGATCCAGGAAGGCACCCCAGCGGCTCACCGTGCCACGGCGGCGAGCCAGGATCCCGTCGAAGTAATCGGTGGACGCTAGGACCACGCCGAGCACGAAGCCGGCCCACGTCACGCCATCGACGTCCCGAGCATCGAGCACGAAGGCGAACAACACCGGGGCCAGCAGCAGCCGGGCCAGGGTCACCAGGTTGGCCGGCGAGACCACGGTACGGACGTGCTTCACGCCACCACCGGTCCGAGCGCCATGGCCTCGAGGTCGGGCCCGAGGGCTCCGGTCACCGTCACAGACTGGAAGGTACCTACCGGAAGGTCCGCGGGCACAGACACCACGCCGTCGATCTCCGGCGCCTCACGGTGGGTACGCCCCACGCCGGGCTCGTCGACCAGTACCTCGACGGTCCGGCCGATGAGTTCGTCCCGTCGATCGGCGGTGATCCGGTCCTGGATCTCAGTCAACTCGCCGAGTCGCTCGGCCATCAGGCCGAGGTCCACCACGCCGTCCAGGCCGGCCGCGTAGGTACCTTCCTCCGCGCTGTAGGCAAAGAATCCGCACCAGTCGACCTGAGCCTCGACCACGAAGTCGAGCAGTGCGTCATGATCCTCCTCGGTCTCGCCGGGGTAGCCGACGATGAAGTTGGATCGGAAGGCCGCCTCGGGTTCCCGGGCCCGGATCGCCGCTATGCGTTCCAGGAACCGTCCACCGTCACCCCACCGACGCATGCGGCGCATGAGTGGTGGCGACACGTGCTGCAACGAGAGGTCGAAGTACGGCACGCCGGTGGCACACACGGCGTCCACGAGGCGGTCGGTGAGTTCCGACGGATACAGGTAGAGGAGTCGCACCCGGTCGACCCGGGCGGCCACCGCCTCGACGAGGGGGACAATGGCCTTGTCGCCCACCCCCTGGTCGCGTCCGAAGGCCGCCAGATCCTGGGCCACAAGGACGATCTCGCGGGCATCAAGGGCATCAACCTCAGCCAGCACATCCTCCATGGACCGACTGCGCTGCGGGCCACGGAACGTGGGGATGGCGCAGAATCCGCAGGCCCGATCGCAGCCCTCAGCCACCTTCACGTAGGCCCATGGCCGATCCGACGCCGGGCGGGGCAGGTTCAACAGGTCGAACGAAGGGGTGGACTCGGACTGGACTCCACTGGACTGCTTGGATCCCAGCGTGACGGGCACGCCGAAGCCGGCCACCCGGTCGATCTCGGGGAGCGCCTCGGCCAGTTCATCGCCGTACCGCTCGGCCATGCAGCCGGTGACCACCAGGTGGGCACCGTCGCGTCGCTCGTCGGCCAGGGCCAGCACCGTGTCGATGGACTCCCGGCGGGCCTCGTCGACGAAGGCACATGTGTTGACCACGATCAGGTCGGCCTCGCCCGCACCGTCGACGGCCTGCATCCCGTCGGCGGCCAGAGTGCCGGCCAACTTGTCGGAGTCGACCTGGTTCTTGGGGCAACCCAGCGTCACCAAGTGGTAGGTACCGGTCATCAGCGCGACTCAGGTCCCGGCCGAGGTGGCCAACAACGCCAGAACCGCCACGTACCCGCCGAGCAGCACGACGCCCTCGCCACGGACGAGGGAGTTGCGACCCACCGTACGCATGAACACCACCACCACGAACGCCACCACCACCGCGGCGATCGAACCCCGGGTCTGGAGCGCCACATCGGTGACCACCCCGTCGCCGGCCAAGAACAGGCCGGCACCCACGCCCAGACTATTGAACACGTTGGAACCGAGCAGGCTGCCGAGGATCAGGCCCGACTCGTCACGGCGGGCCGCGGCGACCACCGTCATAAGCTCAGGCAACGACGTACCGACAGCGACCAGCGAGAAGCCAACGAACCCACTGGCCAGACCGGCTCGCTCGGCAATGTCAGTGGCCGCCCACACCACGGCCTGGGCCGAGGTGACGGTCAACACCAGCCCACCAATGGTCCACGCCCATGCGGCGGCCGACGAACCGGACGGCGACGCTGGCTCTGCGGCGACTTCCTCGGTGTCCATCCGGACCAGCAGAGTGAGGGCCAGGGCCATGAATCCGAGGAGCACCAGCCCCTCTCCGGTCGACGCCGACCCCTGGACCAGCCAGCCGAACAGGGCCACGGCCACCAAACAGACGACCGCCCGGCGCTTGGTGCCGAACGGCAGATCGATGGGCCGGATGAGGGCTGCCACACCCAGCACCAGGGTGAGGTTGGCCACGTTGGATCCGACGATGTTTCCCAGTCCAAGGTCGACCTCGTGCTGAGCGGCAGCCATGATCGACACCACCAACTCCGGGGCGCTGGTGCCAAAGCCCAACACGATGGCGCCAATGACGATCGGCGGGACGTTCATCCGGACCGCCAACTCGGAAGCACCGGCTACGAACCGGTCGGCCGCCACCATCAACAGTGCCAGACCTCCGGCCAGCACGACGATGACGAGCAGAACGTCCACGCATCGAGGGTACTAAACCTCCCCCGCTGCCGGGCTCGACGAGAGGGGAACCGGAGCGCCGACAGGACCCGCAGGAACTAGTAGCCCTGCTCCTAAAGGTCGGTGAGTTCTTCGGGGGCTATCAGGACCTCCCGGGCCTTGGAACCGATGGATGGTCCGACCACGCCGGCCTCCTCCATGAGGTCCATGAGGCGGCCGGCCCGGGCGAACCCGACTCTCAGCTTGCGTTGCAGCATCGATGTGGACCCCAACTGGCTGGTCACCACGAGGCGTCGGGCCTCCTCGAACAGTTCGTCGTCGTTGCCGGCATCAGCCCTGGCGGCCGTCGGACGGGACGAGTCGGTGGTGATGTCTTCGAGGGGTGCCATCGACGTGGCAGCCGGCCAGTTCGCCGCCGGGGATGCTGGCAGGCCGACGGGATCGATGGGCGCAGCAGCGGTCGCCGTGTCGCCGGTCGACTCCGCCAGTTCACCGGTGACCGGATCGGTAGCCGCCTCGGCGGCCGACCGCGCCTGAGCCACCCACGACTCCACGATCTGACGGACCTCGTTCTCATCCACCCAGGCACCTTGGATTCGTTGGGCCACACTCGAGCTGGGGCCCAGGAGGAGCATGTCGCCCCTTCCCACCAGACGCTCGGCGCCCGGCTGGTCCAAGATGACCCGACTGTCGGCCAGGCTGGACACGGCGAAGGCCAGCCGCGCCGGAATGTTGGCCTTGATGACGCCGGTGATGACGTTGACCGACGGACGCTGGGTGGCCACCACGAGGTGGATGCCCACAGCCCGGGCCATCTGGGCCAGCCGGGTGATGGAGTCCTCGACGTCGCGGGCCGCCACCATCATCAGGTCGGCCAGCTCGTCGACCACAACGAGGATGAACGGCAGACGCTGGTACGACACCGACTCGCCGTCCTCGTCGGCCAGGCCCAGCGGGGCCTTCAGATCGCCCCGGTCGTAGGCCGCGTTGTAGCCCCCGATGTCACGAAAGCCGCAGTCCGAGAGCAGGTCGTAACGGCGCTCCATCTCCTTGACGGCCCAGTGCAGTGCGTTGGCCGCCTTGCGGGGATCGGTCACCGGTGCGGTCAGCAGGTGGGGCACGCCCTCGTACTGGCCCATCTCGACCCGCTTGGGATCCACGAGGATCATCCGCACCTGGTCCGGCGTGGAACGCATCAGCACCGAGGTGATGAGTGAGTTGATGCACGACGACTTGCCCGCACCGGTCGCCCCGGCGATGAGCAGGTGGGGCATGGTCGAGAGGTTCAGCAGTACCGAGCGGCCGCTGATGTCGCGCCCGATGCCCACCTCAAGGGGATGGCGGGCCTTGGCGGCCTCGGGCGAGGTGAGGATGTCGCCGAGGGCCACCACCACCCGGTCCTCGTTGGGCACCTCGATGCCGATGGCCTGCTGGCCGGGGATGGGGGCCAGAATCCGGACGTCGGCGGCGGCTAGCGCATATGCGATGTCCTTGTGGAGGCTGGTGATCCGAGCCACCTTGACGCCCTCGCCCAACTGCAGGGCGTAGCGGGTGACGGTGGGGCCCACGGTCATCTCGGACAGGCGGGTCTCGACGCCGTGGGCCGCCAGGGCTTCCTGTAGGCGCAATCCGCGCTCCTCGACGACCTTGGCGTCCACGTCGTGGGTTTCGCTGCGCGACAGGTAGCCGGCAGCCGGGAGTCGCCACGTCGAATCGGCGATGGCCGGACCTAGCTCGATGGTCAGCTGCTCGCTGCCGTCGGTGCCCTTCGTCCGGGCCTTCCGTTTCTTGGCCTTGGCCGGGGCGGGTTCCGGCGCGGAACCGATGGCGGTCGTCGGCGCCGGTTCCACGGGCGGTACTGGCTCCAGCTCGGCGACCGGAACCGGTGGTCGGCGATCGCCCATCCCGCCGACGGGTAGCGGCCGGTGACCTCCGGGGGGAGTGAGGAGGTTGCGAAGCCAGGCTCGGAGGCCCCGAAATGCGGGACGAAGACCGGCCACCGTGCCCCGCGTCGCGTGGCGAGCCGTGAAAGCCACTCCCTTGGCCGCACCACGGGCTGCCTGTCGTGCAGTGGTCCGGGTGATGACTGCGGCGGCCACAAGGCCCACACCGATCAGCACCAGCAGGGCACCCCACGTGGCCACCACGGCTTCGAGACCACCGCCGATGCCCACTCCAACCAGACCACCCGCACGACCCAGGCCGTCGGCGCCGTCGTCGAGACCCGGGCGATCCCGGACTATGTGGAGAATACCGGTCACCGACACCACGGCCATGACCAGCCCGACCGGAAGCCGTCGGGAGATCTCACCGAACTCACTGCGTTCGCGAAACATGGCCAGACCGGTGCCCACCATGGCCACGGGCAGCAGGACACGAGTCGAACCGACCGACCAGCCAAGGCCCGAGTCGAGGAGACGACCAAAGACACCGGCCCGCTCCAGGTAGACCGACAGGCCCGTCAGGAGGCCACCGACCACCAACAGGAGTCCGAGGATCTCGTCGCCCCGCCCACCGAAGGCAGCCCGCGCCATGCGCCGCAACGCGGGCTCGCGGAACTCTCCGTCCTCACGCCTGCGGCCGCCCGGCCGTTCCAGCGTCGTTTTCGGCTTCCGTCCAGTGGACTCAGCCGCGGAGGAACCCCGACCGGACGCAGCCGCACGGGCGCCCTTCACCCGCTCGGACCCCTTCGGGGAATCCGCAGTAGGTGACTTCGAATCCGGGCGCGCGGGACGTCTGGCCATCGATTTCGACGGTACCACCGGGGCGCGACAACCCTGGGGCAGGAACCGTTCCCTGAACCACCCGTTGGAGGGTTCAGCGGACCTCGACCACGGGCACGAGCGTCGGCTTGCGGCCCGTCTTCCGGGACACCAGTCGTCCAGTGGCCCGCCGGGTGAGGCGACTCAACTCGTGGGCGTCCCGGCTCCCGTCGGCCAAAGGCCCGGCCAGCGCCTCGGTCACCTCGGCCACCACCTGGCCGTGCCAGTCCTCCCGGGCCGCCGGCTCCACCCAACCCCGACTCTCGACCATCGGCGGCTCGGCGAGGCGACCCTTCCGACCGTCCACCAGCACCCGGACCAGGACGAACCCCTCGCCGGAGATGGCCCGTCGCTCCTCCAACAGGTCGACCGACACCGGCCGACCCGCCTCGTCGACCATCACGTAGCCGTCGGGCACCCGCCCCGCATGAGCCACGCCCTCACCGGTCAGCTTCACCCGGTCACCGTCGGTACACCGAAGCACCCGGTCCTCGTCCATCCCTCGACCGAGGGCCAGCTCGTGGTGGGCCACCAGATGGGAGTACTCGCCGTGAACCGGGATGAACAGATCGGGATCGGCCGCGTCGTGCAGGGCCAGCAACTCGTCGGCCTTGCCATGTCCGGTGGTATGCACGCCGAGCTGGCCGCTGTGGACCAGCCGGGCGCCCCGACGGGCCAGCGAGTTATGCAGTCGGGCCACCGCTGCCTCGTTACCGGGAATGGGGTGCGACGAGAACACCACGGTGTCGGTGTCCCCCACCGTCACGAACCGGTGTCGTCCCTGTCCCATCAGGTTCAACGCGGCCCGCGACTCGCCCTGTGAGCCGGTACACACGATGCAGGTGCGGGCCGGGTCCAGATCGTCCAGGTCGCTGTCCAGGGCCAGCATCTTGTCGGAGATGTTCAACAACCCCAGCTCACGGGCCAGCGTCGTGTTACGGACCATCGACGGCCCCATGACGACCAGCTTGCGGCCCGTGGCCGCCGCGGCGTCGGCCACCTGCTGGATGCGGTGCACATGGCTGGAAAACGCGCCGATGATGATCCGGCGGCCCTCGTTCTCGTCGAACACCCGACGCAGCACCGGACCAACGGTCGACTCCGACGTCGACGATCCGGCCGAACCGGCATTCGTCGAGTCGGCCAGCAGCAGGCGGATGCCCCCGTCGGCGGCGATCTCGCGAACCCGATCCAGGTCGGTGACCCGGCCGTCGATGGGCGTCGGGTCCAGCTTGAAATCACTCGAGTGGAGAATGCGCCCCTGGGGCGTATGGAACACCGTCATCAGTCCGCTGGGCGTGGAGTGGGTGACGGGCAGGAACTCGCAGTCAAAGGGACCGATGGGCAGACGGTCGTAGTCGCCCAACGGAATCAGATCGGGCACGGGCACGCCGGCGAACTTCAACTTGCCGCGCACCATCCCGAGGGTGAACGGCGAACCGTAGATGGGCAGGGTGGCGCCCCGCTCGCCGAGGGCCCGGAGCAGGTACGGCAATCCACCGATGTGGTCCTCGTGGGCGTGGGTGACCACGCAGGCCTCGAGACGGTCGGCCCGCTCCAGCAGCCAGTCGAAGTCGGGTAGCACGGCGTCGACGCCGGGCATGTCGTCGGGAAAGAGCTGACCGCAGTCGAGCATCACGATGCGGCCATGGGCCTCGAGGGCCGCACAGTTGCGGCCGATCTCGCCGAGACCACCGAAAAACGTCAGGTGTACAGGTGCTGCCATGGGGAAGATCCTCGGGGAGGTAGGTGGATCAGGTGCGACCGAGGCCGGCCAGGACCTGGCGGGCGAGGTCCTGGAGGCCCTCGGGCTCGGGACCCATGGGGGGACGACAGTCTCCGCCGGGCAAGCCCAGGACCTTCAGCATGGCCTTGGTCGGCAGGGGGTTGGGCTTCAGGTCGCCGGACTCGAAGTCCCACGACTCGACGAGCCGCTGGTTGGTCTCCGTCGCCCGGGCCACGTCGCCGGAGAAGAAAGCCTCCATCATGACCACCGTCTCGGGCGTCGCCCAGTGCGAGGCCACGCTGACCACGCCAACCGCGCCGACGGCCAGCAGGGCCAGCGTCAGTGCGTCCTCACCGCTGTAGATCTCGAAACCGTCCGGCGCGGCGGCGGCTAACCGGGCCGTCTCGGCCACATCGCCGGCCGCGTCCTTTACTGCCACCACGTTGACCACCTCATCAGCCAACTGGAGGATGGTGGCGTTGTCGATCTTGCGTCCCGAGCGGGGTGGGATGTCGTAGAGCATCACCGGTAGGTCGGTCGCCCCGGCAACAGCTGCGAAGTGGTGCAACAGACCCAACTGGGACGGGCGGTTGTAGTACGGGGTGACGGTGAGTATGGCGTCAGCACCGGCCTCGGTGCAGCGCTCCGTGAGCTCCACGGCGGCCGCCGTGTCGTTGCTGCCCGCCCCGGCGATCACGTGGCAGTCCACGGCGCCGGACACGGCCTCCACGAGGGCGATCTGCTCGTCGTGGGTGAGCGTCGGCGACTCTCCGGTAGTGCCGGCCAGCACCAGACCGTCGTTGCCCTGTTCGACCAGCCAACGGGCCAGCTCAACGGCACCGCCGAGGTCCAACTCGCCGTCGGCGTCAAAAGGCGTGACCATGGCGGTTACGACCCGCCCGAACCTGGGTTCCATCGTGTGTTCCCTTCCGATCCTGTGCATCCCGGCGCTCAGCCGGCCTGCTCGCGGGCCCGCTCGATGCCGAGCGTGGCCAGCAGGTTCTCGTGTAGTTCGAACCAGACCGTGTGGTACGAGTCGATCATCGGCCGGGTGAACCACTCCACCTCGCCAACCCGCACACGGGCTAAGGCCTCGGCGAAACGCTCGCCGTAGCCGTCGAAGCGGTCCAACACCTCTGCCAGACCACCGCACACCTCGCGCATGACGTCATCGGCCTCACCCAGTCGGGCCACCACGGCGGCATCGTGGGCGGCATCCGCATGGTCGTTCACGATGGGATCGCCATCCGGCGCGTCGGGATCGGGACGCAACTGCCAGTCGGTGCACAACCCCAGGAAGCCCTGGTTGACCTCCAGGAAGTCGCGGTAGGCGGCCTCGACGGCCGGACGAACACCGGTGGCCTCCAACTCGGCGGCCAGCAGAGACTCGCCGTGGGCGCGCCCCTCAGGGGTCAGCATCCAGCCCGATATCCGACCCTCACGGTGACGGGCATGACCGGCGCCGGCCAGCCCGGCCAGCAGGACGTCGACTTCGACGGCGTCCAGGCCGGTGGCAGCGACCACCGCCTCCGCGTCCACAAAACCCTTCACACGGAGGGCGTGTACGACCATCAGGTCAGGGGAACTGGTGTGTGACCCGGATGCAGGCATGGTGGTCACGCTACCGGCGCGTCCCATTCGGGAATGGATCGGTTCGATCGGCTTCCCGAGTTGCTGGTGAGACGGACCAGCACCAACGGATACCCCAGGATCCCGATGATCGAGAAGACGAACCACTGGACGGCATAGGAGCGATGGGGGCCGTCCCCCAGGTCGACCACTGGCACGGGTGACGGCCAGGGGCCGGCACCCGTCGACTCGGCGGCCTGCAGCCACAGGGGGGCCAGCGTGGTGTCCCAGCGGGCCTCCAGCGCCTCCCGGTCGATGCGGTCCACCTCGCCACCGTGGCCCCGCTCGCCGGCCCGGAACAGGTCCAACGAACCGGTGAGGACGACCTCTCCGGCGTCGGGAGCCCAGACGCCCGGATCGCTCGCCAACTGGATCGGGCGCGGCACGAATCCCCGATCTACGACCAGTCCCCCAGCCGGGCCTGCATCCGAAGCAGCGCCCGGGTTGGCCCCGTCGACCAGGAGGAGCGACACGGCATGAACTCCGGGCACCCCGTCCTGTGAACGATTGGCCAGCAGGACCTCGCGGTCGGTGTCCCATACCCCGGTGACGATGACCCGAACAAAACGAAGGTCGTCGGGATCGGTGCCCGCGGCGATCGACGTCAGGACCTCAACCAGGGGAAGCACCGCCTCGTCGGCCCGGACCGCCACCGAGGCGTTGTAGGCCTGCCGACCGTCGAGACGGCGGAGCTGCCAGAAGCCCATATTGACAGTAGCCACCAACAGGCCGGCCACCAGCAGGTGCGAAACGATCCACGCCGGCCGTAGCAGGCGACGGCTACCCGGATCCATGGTCGGAACTCCGGCTCGGATCAGAGGCCCAGAAGGGCATCCAGGCCGAGGGTCACGCCGCGGACCTCGGCGATGCGCCGGACGGCTAGCACCACGCCGGGCATGAACGAGGCCCGGTCGGTGGTGTCGTGCCGGATGGTCAGGGTCTGCCCGGTGGTGCCCAGCACAACCTCCTGATCGGCAACGGCACCGCGCATGCGGAGGCTGTGGATGTGGATGTCCGCCGGCCCGACCCCGCCACGGGCCCCCGGCACCACCTCGCGGGTGGTCGGATCGGGCGCCCATTCTGCGGAAGATGCGGCCATTCGCTCGGCGGTAGCCACCGCTGTCCCAGACGGGGCATCGACCTTGCCATCATGGTGGGTCTCGATGATCTCCGCTGTGTCGAACCACGGGGCGGCCATCTCGGCGAAACGCATCATGAGCACCGCACCAATGGCGAAGTTGGGGGCGACCACGCAGTTGCTCGTAGTGAAGGCGCAGCGCAGGGCAGCCAGGTCATCGTCACCTAGGCCGCTGGTACCGACCACGGCGTGCACCCCGGCAGCGGCCAGCACGGGGAGGGTGACCCGGCTGGCCTCGGCCACCGTGAAGTCGATCACTACGTCAAGGCCCGAATTGGAAAGATCCGTATCGGCCGGTGCAGCGAGCAGTGCATCAACATCAGCCACCACGGTGACACCGTGGACGTCGGTACCCGCCGACGACGGATCAGCGGCCGCGGCCAGCACCAGACCCTCAGCATCGTGCACCGCATCAGCAACGGCACGGCCCATACGTCCGGCCACGCCAAGTACCCCGACGCGGATCGGCCCGGCATCGGTCGTTCCCATGGATCCGAGGCTACCGGTCACCGACCCGCCGCTCTGGAAGCGTTTCCACCTCAGCCCCATCTTTCGGGGCCAGGACATCACCCGTTCAGGCAGTGGGTCCGACCTCGGCCACCACGGCGTCGGGGGCCAAAACCTCGGCCAGCACGGTGTTGACCTCGTCAAGGGTCACGGCCCGCAGGATCTCGACGTACTCATCTAGCGGGACCACCCGACCCAGAAGGCTCTGGCTGGCACCCAGACGCGACATCCGGCTGCCCGAACCCTCGAGGCCCAGCAAGAGCGAACCCTCGAAGCCATCGCGGGCAATGGACAGTTCAGCATCGGTGATGCCGTGGACCGCCACCTCGCCCACCTCGTGGGCCACCACACGCTTGAGCTCGTCGGACCGCTCAGGTGCCGTACCGGCGTACACCGACACCACGCCGGCGTCCGAGTAGGCGGCCATTGACGAGAACACGCTGTAGGCCAGCCCACGTTCCTCGCGCACCGTCTGAAACAGGCGACTGGACAGGCCCCCACCTAGCACGTGGACGCCGATAGCCAGCGCGTGCCTTCGCGGATCATTGCGGTCCAGACCCCGCCAACCCCAGGCCACGTGGTCGGCCTCGGTCGGACGGGTGATACGTCGAGCCGTCACCGCGGGTGCCACCGGCTTTGCTCGTTCCGGCGTCAAACCACCGGTCCGGCCGGCGAACGCCTCACCCACCTGAGACACGAGCGCCTCATGGTCGACAGCGCCAGCGGCGGCCACCACCAGATTGGGGGCGCGGTACCAGTGGTCGTGGAACCCGGCGATGTCATCTCGACTCAGCGCTCCCACCGATGCCTCCGAACCCAGAACCTCACGGCCCAACGTATGGTCGGGGAACAGCGCCTCGTAGAGCAGGTCGAAGACGACGTCATCGGGGTCGTCGGCCGCCAGGTGGATCTCCTCGAGGATCACCTGCCGTTCGGTCTCAACGTCGGAAGCTCGTAGGGCGGGCTCGCGCAGCACGTCGGCCAACAGGGCCACGGCGGTTTCCTGGCCTCCCACCGGAAGACGGGCGTAATACGCCGTGTATTCCTTGGTGGTGAAAGCATTCATCTCGCCGCCGGTGGCGTCCACCAGCTCGGCAATGGCCCGCGCCGAGCGGTCCTCGGTGCCCTTGAACAGCAGGTGCTCCAGAAAGTGCGAGGTGCCGGCCAGTGCCGAATCCTCGTCACGGCCACCGACGCCCACCCACACGCCGACCGAGACCGAGTGGGCGTCCGGCATGTGCTCGGACACCACACCCGGTCCATCGGTCGGACCGTGTTCGGGCAGGCTCAGTTCGACCACCGAACCGGTGGTCGTGTCGGCGCCACGAGGGCGCCGGGGGTCAACGGGTCCGTCGTGCAGGACGGATCGACGATCCGGTGCTTAGCGGCGGCGTCGACGGCCACCGCCGCCGCCACCACCGCGGTTGGCCGGGGCGTCGGCGCCCAGATCGCCGTGGACCGTCTCGAGTTCAGCCTTGAAGGCGTCTTCAAAGCTGGCCACGACCGGAGCGTCATCGTCGTCGAACGAATCGTCCTCATCGAAATTGTCGCCACCGCCGGCGTAGTCGCCGTCGTTCACGTCGTCCTCGAAAGAGTCGACCGGAGCGTCATCGTCGAACGAATCGTCCTGATCCGCCGCAGTCGCGGGGGCGTCGGAGTCACCCGCAGCATTGTCCTTGGACGAGGCTGCAGGACCGTCACCGGCCGGCTTGAGTGAGATCTTCCCATTGGGATCGACGTCCTCGACGATCACCGTCAGGGGCTGACCCAGCTCCAGGACGTCCTCCACCTTGTCGATACGCTTGCCGGCACCAAGCTTGGAGATGTGCACGAGACCGTCACGGCCCGGAAGGATGCTGACGAAGGCACCAAACTTGGTGATGTTCACCACGCGGCCCTCGTAAACGGCGCCGACCTCGGCGGTCGGCGGATCCACGATCAGCATGACCTGGCGCTTGGCCTCGGCCACCTTGGCCCGGTCCGGCGAGGCGATCGACACGATGCCGACCATCCCGTCGTCGTCCACGCTGATGTCGGCGCCCGTCTCGGCCTGGATGGTGTTGATCATCTTGCCCTTCGGGCCGATGACCTCACCGATCTTCTCGACCGGAATCTCGAAGGCCTCAATCTTCGGGGCGCTCTCGCCGACGTCGTCGCGCGGGGCGGGGATGGCGTCAGCCATGACCTCGAGGATGGCCAGACGGGCTTCCTTGGCCTGGTTCAGCGCTGCAGCCAGGACGTCGGCGGGAATGCCGTCGATCTTGGTGTCGAGCTGAAGGGCGGTCACGAACTCGGCCGTGCCTGCCACCTTGAAGTCCATGTCGCCGAATGCGTCCTCCGCACCGAGAATGTCGGTGAGGGTGACATACTCGCCGTCCTTGCAGATGAGGCCCATGGCGATGCCTGCTACCGGGGCCTTGATCGGTACGCCGGCGTCCATCATCGAGAGGCTCGACGAACACACCGAACCCATCGAGCTGGAGCCGTTGGAGGCCAGAACCTCCGACACCAGACGCAGCGTGTAGGGGAACTCCTCGAAGCTCGGGATGATCGGGAACAGGGCACGCTCGGCGAGCGCACCGTGGCCGATCTCACGACGCTTCGGACCCCGCATGAAACCGGTCTCACCGGTCGAGAATGGCGGGAAGTTGTAGTGGTGCATAAACCGCTTGCGATCGATCGGGTCGATGCCGTCGATCATCTGGTCCATGCGGCCGGTGCCGAGGGTGGTGAAGTTCAGCACCTGGGTCTCGCCCCTCTGGAACAGGCCGGATCCATGCGCCGTGGGGACAATCGCCACCTCCGACGAGACTGGCCGGAGGTCGCCCGTGCCGCGCCCGTCGATACGGACACCCTCGGTGAGGATGCGTGACCGCACCAGCTCCTTGGTGACCGCCCGGATGGCGCCACCGATCTGACGATCGGCGTTGTCCACGTCGGCGAGCTGCGGAAGCAGCTCGGCGATCAGCTCAGCCTTGAGGGCCGCCTCGGCGGTGCCGCGCTCGGCCTTGTCGGCAATGGTCTGGGTGGCGGCGATCCGCTCGGCACCAGCGGCCTCGACCGCGGTGAACACCTCATCGGAGTAGTCGCTCGTGACCTCATAGGCCATGATCTCGGGCGCACCCACTGCGGCCACCATCTCCAGCTGGAGCTCGATGACCTCACGGATGTACTGCTTGGAGAAGTCCAGGCCACCGGCCAGGACAGCCTCGTCGACCATCGGGGCGCCAGCCTCGTAGACGTCGCAGGTGGCTTCGGTGCCACCGGCCTCGACCATCATGACCGCGACGTCGCCGTCGTCGAGCAGACGACCGGCGACCACCATCTCGAAGGCGGATTCGCTGCCCTCTTCGTAGGTCGGGTGGGCGATCCACTCGCCGGCGGCCGACCAGGCGATACGCACCGCGCCGACCGGACCATCGAACGGGATGCCCGACAGCATGAGGGCTGCCGAGGCGCCGTTCAGGGCCAGGACGTCGTGGGGGTTCTCCATGTCGGCGCCCACCACGGTGCCCACGATGTGGACCTCGTTGCGGAACCCATCCGGGAACATCGGCCGCAACGGGCGGTCGATCAGGCGGCAGGTCAGGATCGCCGACTCGGGCGCCCGACCTTCACGACGGAAGAACGAGCCGGGGATCTTGCCCGCCGCGTACATCCGCTCTTCAATGTCGACCGTCAGGGGGAAGAAGTCCGCCCCGGGACGGGGGGACTTGGCGCCGGTGGCGGTCACTAGCACCGTCGAACGGCCGATCTTGGCCAGTACGGAGCCGCCGGCCAGAGGGGCCATTCGGCCCGTCTCGAACGACATGGTCTTTTCGGTCCCGCTGAATGTGCGGGAAACCGTGGTTGCTTCAGTCATGTTCTCTCTTCTCGTAGACCATCCGGAACGACTCCGGACGGTTCAATGGCCGCGGATGCGGCACGTTGGGGAGTGGGCGCGGCGCGCCGTCCCCGTTCATCGATCTGGTTGTCGGTCCCGTGGATCCGGTCCCCGACGCGACTCGGGTGGCCCGTAGGCCACTCGAAATCTGATTCGACCTAACGACGCAGGCCCAACTTGGCGATGATCGCCCGGTAGCGCTCGACGTCGTTCTTCTTAACGTAGTCGAGCATCCGCCGGCGGCGACCCACCAGCATCAACAGGCCTCGCCGACTGTGATGATCCTTCTTGTGGACCTTCAGGTGATCGGTGAGATGGTTGACGCGGTCGCTCAGGAGTGCGATCTGCACCTCGGGAGAACCGGTGTCACTCTCGTGCAACCGGTTCGTCTCAATGGTGGCGCCCTTGGGAGGCAGGTTGGTCGGCATCGGAACCTCGGGTATCGGACCCGGCCTCATGGCACGCTGTGCGTCGCCTGAAGCCATACGGAGGGTCGGAGTTCTTCGATTCCGACCCTGGACGACCCCGGTCGGGCCGTCCACGGAGTAACAGGGTACCGGCGCGGTGGGTATTCTCACCCCATGAGCGCACGGTTCACCCACCTGGCACTGCCGTCCCACGACCTGGACGCCACCGTTGCATGGTACGAAGCCCATACGCCGATGCGGTCCTTCCACCGGCGAACCGACCCGGACGCCGAGGTGGCGTGGTTGGCCGAGGACGACAACGCTGTGGGGATCGTGGTGGTCCAGACGTTCGAGGACCACGAGGCCGGCCAGCCCCTTCCCATCCTGGCCCCGTTCGCCCACCTCGGCTTCGACGTGGACTCGCCCGGAGAGGTCGACCAGGCGGCCGAACTGGGGCTGGCGTCGGGTTGCCTCTACTGGGAGCCAGCAGAACACCCACCGCCGGTCGGCTACCTCTGTGCGCTGACCGACCCCGACGGCAACGTGGTCGAGTTCAGCTTCGGCCAGGGCTTGGGCGCGGTCGGCGACTGACGACCGTTCCCGGTTCCCGAATCCGATTAGGAGCCGGTCTTTAGGAGTCCAGCGCGGTGAGCAGGCGGGCCATCTCGACGGCGGCATCCGCGCAGTCGGCACCCTTGTCGCCCCGGTCCACGTCGGCCCGTTCCATGGCCTGCTCCACCGTGTCGGTGGTCAGCACTCCGAATACCACGGGCACGCCGGTGTCGTGGCCGGTTCGCATGATCCCCGCAGCGGCCTCACCGGCCACATACTCGAAGTGCGGCGTCTCGCCCCGGATCACCGCGCCGAGGCACACCACGGCGTCGTAGCGACCTGACTCGGCCATGGCCCGGGCCGCCAGGGGCACCTCGAAGGCGCCGGCCACCCATGCCAGGTCGATGTCGTCATCAGCCACACCGAGGCCCGTCAGGCGGGCATGTGCACCCGACACCAGGCTGCTGGACACGAAGTCATTGAACCGGCCGGCCACGATCCCGACCTTCAGTCCGGTGCCGTCCAGCGGCGCATCGATGATCCTCACGACGCGCTCCCCTGCTCCGCTTCCTCAATGCCCTCCGGAGTGCCGCTCTTCGCAGAACCGCCCTCCGGGGAAATGCTGTGACCGAGCCGGTCCCGCTTGGTCTCCAGGTACCGGACGTTTTCCGGGTTGGCGTCCGTGTCCAGTGGAACCCGGCTGGTTATCTCCAGGCCGTAGCCCTCGAGACCGCCGTACTTGGCCGGGTTGTTGGTCATCAGGCGCATGTGGGTAAGGCCCAGATCGGACAGCATCTGGGCACCCACGCCATACTCCCGGGAATCGACGGGGAGGCCCTGGCTGAGGTTGGCGTCCACGGTGTCGAGGCCCTCGTCCTGGAGCCCGTAGGCCCGCAGCTTGTGGCCGATGCCGATACCCCGCCCCTCATGGCCCCGCAGGTAGACAATCACCCCGATTCCCTCGGCCCCGATCTGGGCCAGTGCGGCATCCAACTGTGACCCGCAGTCGCAACGCAGTGAACCCAGGAGGTCGCCGGTCAGGCACTCGGAGTGCACCCGCACCAGCGGCGCATCCACCGAGGCGAGGTCGCCCAGCACGTAGGCCACGTGCTCCTCGTCGTCCAGCAGCGACACGTAGGCGTGCGCTGTGAACTCGCCGTACTTCGTGGGAATGCGTGCCGATCCGAAGTGCTCGACCAGCTTCTCGTGGCGACGACGGTGGCGGATCAGGTCGGCAATGGAGATGAAGTGGAGACCGTGTTCTGCCGCGAAGACCTCCAGGTCGGGCACGCGGGCCATGGTTCCGTCGTCATTCACGATCTCGCACAGCACGCCCACCGGCTGGCGGTCGGCCAGGGCACACAAGTCGACGGCGGCCTCGGTATGGCCGGCACGCTTGAGCACCCCACCGGCCCGGGCCCGCAACGGAAAGATGTGGCCGGGGCGGGCGAACTCGGTACGCAGCCGGGACCCGTCGGCGAGGCCCACCACGGTGGCCGAGCGATCCGACGCCGAGATACCCGTCGAGGTGCCCTCCACCAGGTCGACCGACACGGTGAACGCCGTACGCATTGACTCGGTGTTGTCGACCACCATCAACGGCAGATCGAGCACGTCGGCCCGCTCGTCCGACATCGGGGCGCAGATCACGCCCGACGTGTGGCGAATCATGAACGCCATCTTCTCGGGCGTCATGGCGTCGGCTGCGATGATGAGGTCACCCTCGTTCTCACGGTCCTCGTCGTCGACGACGACCAGGAACTCGCCGCGGGCATAGGCCTCGATGGCGTCTTCGATGCTGGACAGCGACATCAGCCGCCTCCCTTCTCTCCGAGGGTCGAAATATCTTTAGGTACGGGAATCCGCCCGACAGCCAATAGGCCGGCCACGTAGCGGGCGATGACGTCGGCCTCGACGTTGCAGCGGTCGCCGGGCGACCGGCCACCGAACGTCGTGACCTCGAGGGTGTGCGGGATGAGCGCCACGTCAAAGGTGGCACCCTCGGCGGTCGGACCCCCAACCGAAGCCACGGTGAGACTGGTGCCGTCGAGGGTCACCGAACCCTTCTCCACGATCTGGCCGGCCAGTTCGCCGGGCAGGTGGAAGGTCAGCCGGCGTGAACCGTCGGACTGGTCGGCCACGGCCACCACGTCGGTGACCGTGTCGACGTGGCCCTGGACCACGTGGCCACCGAACCGTCCGTCAGCAGCCAGCGGTCGCTCCAGGTTGACCCTGTCACCGGTCGACAGGTCGCCGACCGTGGTGCGGTCCAACGTCTCGGGCACGGCATCCACGGCGAACCAGTCGTCGCTCCACTCGACCACCGTCAGGCAGCAGCCGTTGACGGCAATGGAGGCACCGAGGGTCACGTCGTCGAGCACCGTCGCAGCGTCGACCACGAGGCGTCGCCCGTCGCCGACCGCGTCGACAGATCGGACCGTGCCGAGTTCCTCGACGATTCCGGTGAACATCTGTCCCGTGCGCTCCCGTGTTGTCGTGGCCCACCTCAGAGCAGGCCTTATCTCGGGGCAGGTCGGGAGACGACGGGACCCGGCCGACGAAACGGAACCTGACGCCCGGCACCCGAGGGCCACCGGGTCGGTCCACGGCGTCGCCACCGCATCCGACGTCCTCTCCCATCCGGACTCTGACCGTCGGCCCAGGACTCGCACCTGGTCGGCCCCACCAGCTGTCCTCCGTGGAGGAACGTTCGGTGGGGTTCGCGGGCTGCGTCGACCGGAGCCGACTCACCGCCGGTCGGGACTTTCACCCAACCCCGAGGACTCTGTTGTGCCGGGCATCGTATCCGCGTCTCAGTCGACGCCCAGCAGGCGGCCGGTCAGTACAGGCCCAGCAGACGGCCGGCCATGGCCAGCACGGCAACGGTCAGAACGGGTCGCACCACCCGTTCGCCACCGGCCACGGTGATCCGGGCACCAAGCGCACCCCCCACCCCGAACCCGGCAGCCAACGCCAGTGCCGGCTGCCAGTCCACGAGGCCCCCGGCGATGAACACCGGGAGCGCCGTGCACGTCACCACGAGGACGACCAACACCTTCACGCTGTTGGCCACCACCACGTCGAGACCCGACCGCGACAGGGCCAGCACCATCAGGAGGCCGATACCCGCCTGGAAGGCGCCCGCATAGAGCCCGACGCCGAAAAAGACGGTTGCGGCCAACGGCCCCGACCACGGACGTGCGGCGACTTGCACCTTGGGCGGTCGCAGCGACAGTAGGAGCAACGGGATCATGATGATGCCGAAGACCCGTTCGAACGCCTCGGCGTCGACTCTCGAGATCAGCAGGGACCCGGTCAGTGAACCGATGACCACCGGCACCAGCACCGGCACCACCCGGCTTAGGCCCGACACCCCCTGACGACGAAAGGCCTCGGCGGCCGAGACGTTCGATGTCAAGATCCCCACCCGATTGGTCCCGTTGGCCACATCGCCCGGGATGCCGATCAGGACCAGCAGCGGGACGGTGAGCAACGAGCCGCCCCCGGCAATGGTGTTCACGCAGCCCGCGAATAGGCCACCGACCACCAACAGCACCACGTCCAGTACGTCCACCGGGGCCGTCCAATTAGGCCAGGGTAGAGCGGGTGTCGGCCACGTCCCGATGGAGCTGGTCTACGAGGGCGTCGACGCCGTCGAACGTCCGCTGGCCACGGAGGTGGGCCACGAACCGTACACGGGCCTCCTCACCGTAGAGATCGGGGCCGCCATCACCCGGGTCACTCGCATCCGTCGGATTGGCGTCAAGTAGGTGGGCCTCCAGCAGGCGGGCTCCATCGTCGTAGAAGTGCGGTCGGGTGCCCAGAGAGATCGCCGTTGCGTGTACTGATCCGTCGGGCCGTTCGTACCAGCCGGCGTACACGCCGTCCTCGGGTAACAGCGTCGCCGGGTCGACCCGGACGTTGGCTGTCGGGAAGCCAAGTTCACGGCCCCGGCGGTCACCGCCACCCACCGGGCCCCGGATCTCGTACGGGCGGCCCAACATGGCGTTGGCCCGCTCCAGGTCACCTCGCGACAGGGCCCGTCGAATGAACGTGGACGACACCTGCTCGTGGTCTCGGGCCGGCTGCCCGCCAAGGCCGACCAAGCCCAGACCCAGCACCTCGAAGCCCAACTCCTCGCCCAACTCTCGGAGGAGGGCCACGTTGCCTTGCCGCTGGTATCCGAAGTGGAAGTCCTCCCCCACCACGACCAGGCCGGCGCCCATGCAGCCGACCAGCACGTGTCGCACAAACTCGTCAGCCGACTCCATGGCCCGGTCCTCGTCAAAGGGGACGACCATCGTCAGGTCCACCCCGGTCGTGGCCAACTGCTCGAGCTTCTGCTGCGGGTCGGTCAGGAGCAGGGGCGCCGATTCGGGCCGGACGACGCTGGCCGGATGGCGGTCGAAGGTGACCACCGCTGAGGTCATGGACCGCTCAGCGGCCAGGCCACGAACCTGGGCGATCACCTGCCTATGCCCGGCGTGGACCCCGTCGTAGGCGCCGATGGTCAGCGCTGTGCGCGGCGCATCGGCGGGATGGGGAGCGAGCTCCGTTCGGATCTCCACGGCGGTGAGGCTAGCCACCGACCTCCGACCAGCCGGGACCGGCCCACTGGATTGCCCAGCAGGTAGCGGGTGAAGTACCTAGTCAAGGAGCGGGCGCTAGCACCATGACGGGCTTCACCCGCCCGGGCCGGTCGGCGTGGGGTCCGTACACGGCCAACAGGCTCCCATCGGGACCCAGCACCGGCCACGGGCCACCCACATCGAGCCCCACTGGGTCCAGACCAAGCGTCTCGGCGTCCATGGGCCTGCCATACGAGATGTCAACGGCCGTGGCTTCATCGACCACCACGGCGGGGAGGTCGCGGAAGGCCTCGGCCATGGGGAGCAGCACCGGTGACTCCAGGGGATGGGCCTCGGCGAGGGTGAAGGACCCGACCGCGGTGCGCCTCAGTTTCCGGAGGTGAGCACCCCCGCCGAGCGCCTCACCCAGGTCGGCAGCCAGTGTCCGGACGTACGTTCCCGATGAGCAGGTCACGACGACGTCATAGACGCCCGGCTCGTCGGCCGGGGTCACATCGAATCGGTGCACGGTGACCGGGCGGGGTGCACGTTCCACCTCGCCACCTTCCCGGGCGATCTCGTGGAGTCGTCGCCCCCCCACCTTGACAGCCGAGACCATCGGTGGAATCTGCTCGATGTCCCCCACGAATCGTGTGGCGGCCTCGGCCACCTCAGATGGGGTCACCGTCGCCATGTCGAAGGTGGCCGTCACATCGCCCGACGAGTCCAACGTGGACGTTGACGCGCCCAGAACAACCTGACCGGTGTATTCCTTGCCCAGCGCAGTCAGGAATCTGAGCAACCGGGTGGCCCGGCCCACGCCGAGCACCAGGACGCCGGTGGCGTCGGGATCCAGAGTGCCGGAATGGCCGATCTTGCGCGTGCCCAGCACGCCACGGGACTTGGCCACCACATCGTGGCTGGTCCAGCCGGCCTCCTTGTCGATGACCGCCAGACCTTCCGGGGCTGGCTTCTCCGAGGCCTGTCTCTCAGAAATCGGCCCCTCCACGGTCACTCTTCCTCGTAAGGGTCGCCTTCGGGGGACTGTTCCCCAGCCATACCGGCCGCATCCATGGCTGCGGCATCCATGGCGTCGGTGGCCGTGGTCGGCCCGATCCCGCGCAGGATCTCCTCGATGCGGTCGGCCGAGCGGACGGTGTCGTCGACCACAAAGGTCAACGGCGGAACCCGTCGCACCCGAGCCTGGTCGCCGATGGCCCGCTGCAACCGGGGCCGATGGTCGGCCATGGCCTCCAGGAGCTCGGCATCGTCGATGTCGGACGTCAGGAACACCCGGGCGATGCTCAGGTCCTGGTCGGTCTCCACACCGGTGATGGTCAGGAACCCGAGACGGTCGTCGTCAATTCGTTCCAACTCGCCGGCCAGGATGCGGACCAGTAGCTCGTTGAGCCGATCGGTTCGCTGGTAGCCGCGGGCCGAACCGCCGAAGCGGGGTCGACGCTGTGCACTCCGTCCCATGATCGGCCCTAGGTGCGGGCGATCTCCCGCTCCTCAAAGGTTTCGATCACGTCGCCGTCCTTCAGGTCCTGATAGTCCGAGAGCCCAATACCGCACTCATAGCCGGACTGGACCTCGCGGACGTCTTCCTTGAAGCGACGCAACGAGCTGATCTCGCCCTTCCAGATGATCGTTCCCTCTCGCAGGAAACGAACCTTGGAACCACGGGTAATCGTTCCGTTGGTGACGTAGCAACCGGCAATCTTGCCGATCCGCGGTACCGAGAAGATCTCACGGACTTCGGCGTCGCCGGTCACGACCTCCTCGAACTCTGGGGCGAGCATGCCGAGCATGGCAGCCTCGATGTCCTCGATCAGCTTGTAGATGATCTCGTAGGAGCGGATCTCGACGCCCTCGGCCTCGGCCATCACCCGTGCCTTGCGTTCTGGACGGACGTTGAAGCCGATGATGGTGGCGTTGGACGTGGCGGCCAACTGGATGTCGTTCTCGGTGATGCGACCGACCGCCCTGTGCACGAAGGCCAACCGGACGTCCTCGCGCTCCAGCTTGCGGAGGCTCTCGGTGACGGCCTCCAACGAGCCGTTCACGTCAGCCTTCACGATCAGGTTCAGCGTCGCCGCCTCACCCTTCTGGATCTGTTCGAAGATGTCCTCGAGGCGGGCGCCTCCGGACAGGGCGTGGGCGTCACGACCGATGTTGGCCTGACGACGCCAGTGGCCCCGCTTGTCGGCCACCCGGCCGGCGATCTTCTCGTTGGGCGCCACCACGAAGCCTTCACCGGCGTCGGCCACGTCAGACAGGCCTAGCACCTGCACGGGTGCAGACGGGCCGGCCTCCTTGACCTGGCGGCCCTGATCGTCGACGAGGGCTCGCACGCGACCCCATGCCGCACCGGCCACTAGGGGGTCACCCACCTTGAGGGTGCCCCGTTGGACCAGCACGGTGGCCACCGGGCCCCGCCCGATGTCAAGGAAGGACTCCAGTACCACGCCCTGGGATCGACCGTCGGGATCGGCACGGAGATCCTCGACCTCGGCTATCACGTTCAGGTTGTCCAGGAGGTCGTCGACGCCCAGGTTCTCCAGCGCCGAGACCTCGACGCAGATCGTGTCACCGCCCCACGACTCGGGCACCAGGTTGTGTTCTGCTAGCTGGCCCAGGACCTTCTGGGGGTCGGCGTTCTCGCGGTCGATCTTGTTGACGGCCACGATGATCGGTACGTCGGCGGCCCGGGCATGATTCAACGCCTCGATGGTCTGAGGCATGACGCCGTCGTCGGCGGCAACCACCAGGACCACGATGTCGGTTGAACCGGCGCCACGGGCTCGCATGGCGGTGAACGCTTCGTGACCCGGGGTGTCGATGAACGTCAGGGACTTGCCGTCCCGGTCCACCTGATAGGCGCCGATGTGCTGGGTGATGCCGCCGGCCTCGTCGTCGACGACGTTGGCGCTACGGATCTGATCCAGGAGCTTGGTCTTGCCGTGGTCGACGTGGCCCATCACGGTGATGACCGGCGGACGGATCGGCGCCTTGTCGTCATCGAGGTCGTCCACGACGTCGAGCAACTTGAGGAGTTCGACCTCCTGCTCATCGCCGGGGTCGACCATGCGGATCTCGGCGCCCAACTCGGCGGCGAACAGTTCGATCATGTCGTCGGACAGTGACTGGGTAGCGGTCACCATCTCGCCCTGCTGCATGAGGAACCGGACGACGTCGGCCGCCGTACGGTTCATCTTCGGACCGAGGTCCAACGCGGTGCAGGCACGTTCGACGACGACCTCGCCCTCGGGCACTGCGGTGTCATCTGGCGTGTAGGACGGCACGTCCATCGGCTGGAGTTCTTCGCGACGGCGGCGACGACGACCCTTACGGCGCGGCGGGCGACGCCCACCGGGACCGCCTCCGGGACCACCAGGACGGCCACCCGGACCGCCACCGGGGCCACCAGGACGGCCACCCGGACCACCGCCGGGACCACCAGGACGTGCCGGACCACCGCCGGCACCGGGAACGGACTCACGGGGACCACCACCCATCGGTGGACGTCGGCCCACCGGAGGCGGACCGGTACGACGGCCGGGGGGACCCCCTGTCGGACCACCGGCCGGCTCAGCAGTAGGACGACCACCCAGGCCGGGAGGCGGCGGAATCGGCTTGCCCGAAGAGGAAACCGGTGGACCGGGGGGCGGTGGAATCGGCTTCCCGGACGAAGAGAGTGGAGGGGTCGAACCGACGGGCGGCACGACGGGCGCGTTCGGATCGGCCACCTTCGCAGCGAGATCAGGGACGTCCGGATCAGAGGTCTCCGAACGATCGTCCGCCACAGCCTCCGGCGTCGCTGTCGGGGCCGGCTCGGGGGCGGGTTCTGCCTCGACAGCCCTCTTGGGCGGGACCGAGGATCCGCTGGACGAGATGACTCGTCGGGGTGCTTCTGTCTCGAGGGGCGTCTTAGGTTCCGGTTCGGTCGCCGTCTCAAGAACGGGTTCCGGTTCGGGCTCCGGCTCTGGGGTCGGCTCCGGCTCAGGGGTCGGCTCCGGCTCCGGCTCAGGGGTCGGCTCCGGCTCCGGCTCAGGGGTCGGCTCCGGCTCCGGCTCAGGGGTCGGCTCCGGCTCCGGCTCAGGGGTCGGCTCCGGCTCCGGCTCCGGGGTCTTCTTGGGTTTCTTGGGCTTCTTGCCCGGCTCCTCAGGCTGTACATCTCGAGTCAGGCCCTCGCGCACGGCCTTCCGGCGGGCCCGGTCGGCCTGCGCCTCGACAAAACCGGAGGAATGGCTCTTCACCGCAATGCCGAGTGACCCGCAGAGGTCCAGGACCTCGGCGTTGGTCATTCCCAACTCTCGCGCCAATTCATAGACGCGGATGTTCTTCGGCACGAGGCTTCGACGTCCTGTTCTCTCTCGGGGTCCTCTGGGAGGTATTTCGTTGCAGCCCGTCAGGGCTACCACGGGGCCCCGTTGTCGGGGAACCGCCGTCTGACGCTATCGGTTGGTGGGGTAGATCACCCGTCCCCGGAGCGCCTAGATGCCGTTGATTCCAACGGCGACGCTGCTGGGCCGCTCTCCGCCCGACCAACCAGAGGAGAAACCAGGTGAGCAACCAATCCGGCGACCTGTGTTGACGTCACGGCCCGCCGTAACGCCCTCGCCAAGTCAGCCGGACAAAGGGCCTGTAGGCAACCCGACACGGGATGCACCCAGGCGCCGCGTCCAGGCAACGTCCGACCGAACGCCGGACCGGCCACCTCGACCGACCAGCCGATCCGGAGCAACTCGGAAGCCGGCACCGAAGATCGGCATGCCACGCACCGCCGTCGGGGAACCGATGCCAAGGTGTCGGCGCCAGTCGAGCGACCCACCGTCGGGGCCTACTCCTCTTCCTCTCCGGAATCGGTTGCCGCCACGGTCCACTCACCGGCCGAAACGGCCGGGCCACCCTCAGCGGGCTTCCAGACCTGTTCGCCGGTCCCGTCATCGACGATCCACTCACCCTCGGCCCACTCCACGTCGACATAAGCAGCTTCCTGAGCAACCTGGGTCTCGCTCTTGATGTCGACGCGCCAACCGGTCATCCGGGCGGCCAGACGCGCATTCTGGCCCTCCTTGCCGATGGCGAGGGACAACTGGTAATCGGGCACGATCACCGTGGCGGTGCCGGTCTCCTCGTCGATGAGGACTTCCTTCACCTTGGCCGGCGATAGGCCCTTCATGACGAAGTCAGCCGGATCCTCAGAGAACGGGACGATGTCGATCTTCTCGCCACGTAGCTCGTTGACGACCATGCGAACCCGGGCGCCACGGGCGCCGACGCAGGCACCGACCGGATCGACGTTTCCGTCGTTGGACCACACCGCGATCTTGGTTCGATGTCCCGGCTCACGGGCACATGCACGAATCTCGACCACGCCGTCGGCGATCTCGGGAACCTCGAGTTCGAAGAGGCGCTTGATGAGACCCGGATGGGTCCGACTTACGACGATCTGGGGGCCCTTGGCCGTCTTGCGGACCTCGACGATGTACGCCTTGAGGCGAGCATTGGCTTCCGGCCGCTCGAACGGCACCTGCTCGGCCTGGGGCAGCAGCGCTTCGACCCGACCCAGGTCCAACAGCGTGTAACGGGCGTCGGTCTGCTGGATCATGCCGGTAACGATGTCGCCCTCGCGGCCTGCGTACTCCTCGTACTTGAGGTCGCGCTCCGCCTCGCGGATCCGCTGACCCATGACCTGGCGGGCCGTCTGAGCGGCGATACGACCGAAGTCGTCGGGGGTGACGTCGAACTCCTCGCCCTCCGGCTCACCCTCCTCGTCGAGATCCTGGGCCAGAACCCGGATCTCCATGGTGTCCGGGTCGATGGTCACCCATGAAAACTCGTGGGCTCCAGGCATCCGCTTGTAGGCCGATTCCAGTGCGTCGGCCAGCGCGGCGAACAGGGCGTCGATCGAGATGCCCCGTTCCATCGCCAGGGCCTGCAGGGCCTCCATCATGTCGGGGTTCATGACCCAACCTTCCTTCCCGGAGCAGCCTCGGCGCTCCGATCATCTCCCTTGCGAGCCGACTTCGACTCTGGGGTCCAGGTGAAGACGGTGCGCGCCTTCAAGATCTCGTCATGTCGGAGCGACCGCTCATCGCCACCTTCGGCCCGAACGACAATGCCGCGCTTGTCGGCAGCAGCGAGCACGCCGGCAACCCGACGATCGCCATCCACGCCAGGAGCCGTCTTGACGGCGACCTCGGCACCCAACGAACGGATGAAGTGCTCGGGACGCTTGAGGGGCCGCTCGAGTCCCGGGCTGGTCACCTCGAGGGTGTAGGTGCCCGAGATCGGGTCCTCATGATCGAGGGCCCGGGACACCTCGCGGGTCACGCTGGCAATGGCGTCCATCCCGACCCCATCGGGATGGTCCACCACCAGGCGCACCACGCCGCCCTCGTACTCAACATCCAGAAGTTCGACGCCGACACGGTCGCACAGGGGAGCGGCCAGCGCATCGATCCGATCGGTCACTGCCATTTCGCCCTCCCTTTTTTCCGGTGCTCACCCAAAGGTGTCCACGATTTTTCGGTGTCCACCCTGCGGTGGGCACTCCTCGGTTGTCGGCGGTACAACTGTCAGCACCGAAAACAAAAGGCGTGGGCAGAGCCCACGCCTCGTCGGAAACCGGCGATGCACGCGTCGGAAATCATACCGTCGAGCCGCTCGGACACCTAGGGCCCCGCTGCCGTGCCAGTAGCGGGGCGGTCACGCCCTCGCCAAAGCCGTCGGCCTCAGCTGGTGTGACGGCGGATGAGCTCGATCTTGGTACCGGCATCATTCGCGTCGTCACCCTGCTCTGCCAGCAGCCGGTCACGATCCTTTTCGGCCTCGCGTCGAGCCTTCTCAGTATCGACGCGTGCTAGCGCCGCCTCGGCGCCCTCCTCGTGGATCAAGACGGCCCACTCGACTAGGGCGTCCACCATCTCATCTTCACGGACCACCGCGGCATTGCGACCCTTGATGAACAGGTGGCCCCGTCGGTTCCCTGCGGCGATTCCCAGGTCGGCGTCACGTGCCTCTCCCGGCCCATTGACCACACAGCCCATGACGGCCACCTGTAACGGGATCTCGCGATCGGCGAATGCCGCCATCGCCTCCTCGGCGACCGCTACCACGTCGATCTCGGCCCGGCCGCAACTGGGGCAAGCGATCAGGTCGACGTTCTTTCGCTCGCGCAGGCCCATGGCCTCCAACAGGGTTCGCCCGGCCCTGGCCTCCTCGACCGGATCGGCAGTGAGCGAGTACCGGATGGTGTCGCCGATCCCCTGGGCCAGCAGGGCACCGATCCCCGCCGAGGACTTGATGAGTCCCGCTGGCGGTGGTCCAGCCTCGGTCACCCCGAGATGGAGCGGATAGTCGGTGACCTCCGAGAGTTGGTGGTAGGCCTCGACCATCAACGGAACGCTGGATGCCTTGACCGAGATCTTGATGAGGTTGAAGTCAACCTCCTCGAAGTAGCGGATCTCGTCGAGGGCCGACTCGACCATGGCCTCGGCGGTCACCTTCCCGCCGTACTTCGCGTAGAGGTCGGGGTGCAGCGAACCACCGTTGACCCCGATTCGGATGGGGACGCCACGGTCGCGGGCCTCGGCAGCCACCGTCCGGATGTGTTCAGGCTTACGGATGTTGCCCGGATTGAGTCGGAGACAGTGCACGCCGGCCTCCAACGCAGCAAGTGCCATCCGGTGCTGATGGTGGATGTCGGCCACGATGGGTACCGGCGACCGGGGCACGATGTGGGCCAGGCCCTCGGCGGCCTCCAGTTCATTGCAGGTGCACCGAACGATGTCGGCGCCGGCCATGGCCAGGTCGTAGATCTGCTGGAGCGTGGCCTCATGATCGGCCGTCCGGGTCACCGTCATGGACTGCACGGTGACGGGGGCACCCCCACCGACTGGGACGTCTCCCACCATCACCTGGCGAGTCAGCCGACGCTCGATACCTGCCTGAACCTCCATACCCCGAGGCTACCGGCAGGCCCATTCCCGGAAACTGGCGCATGAGCCAGTGGCGGGCCGAAACTGTGGGTCAGCCCAGATCCGGAAAATCAACGATGTCCCGGTACAAGGCCACCATCCCAACCAGAACCAGCAGCGACACCACCGCCCAGGTCACCGGAACCAACTTGGCGGCATCCGCTCGGTGGCGGCGCCCCCCGAACGACCGGAGGCGCTCGTAGGTGGCGATGGCCACGTGTCCCCCATCCAGAGGAAGAAGCGGCGTCAGATTGAACACCCCGATGAACACGTTGACCAGAACGAGGAACCACAGGTAGGTACCCCAGCCGTCAGCCAGCATGGCGCCACCCAGACGAGCCGCGCCGTAGATCGACAGCAACCGCTCGTCATCGGCGTCGGACGGCACGGTCGAAGATTCAGCAGCAGGCGACCGGACGGAGCCCGACTCCGGGTCCGCCGCGACACCGGTCGACACCCCGTCGGACGATGCTCCATCGGAAGCTGCCCTATCGGGAAGGGCCCCTGAGAAGAAGCGCGACAACCCGTCGGGTGTGAAGAACGACGTCAGACCATCGATCGACATCATCGTCAGGTCACCGAATCGCCCGACGGCCTCCCCCACTGCCGCCACCGGCCCCACGGTCACCAACGGCCGGGCGCGTCCCACCCCGAAGAAGCCGTGGGTCGTTCCATCCGGCGACAGCCGCTCCCCGATGATCGTCACCCGCTCGGTCCTCGTACCGTCGCGGTCGATCACCACCTCCACGGTCTCGCCCGGCAACGACCGGACGACGACACCGAATTCACCGAAGTCATCGACCTCCACCCCGGCGACAGACAGGATCCGATCACCAACCTCCAGATCGACGGCCTCGGCTGCCGTGCCGGGCACCACCTCGCCGACCATCCAGCGATTCGGATCGGGCGTGCCCACCATGCCGTACAGCACGAACAACAACAGGAGAGCCACGCCGAAGTGCGTGGCCGAGCCAGCCAGGGCCACGGCCAGCCGCCGGGGGTACGACTGGGCCCGGTAGGTGCGGTGCTCGATCGCCGGATCTACCTCATCGAGGCTGGTCATCCCCGTGATACGGACGTAGGCACCCGCCGGAATCGCCTTCACCCCGTAGGTGCACTCACCCCGCTGGACCGACCACAACCGTGGCCCAAACCCGAGGAAGAACTCGGTTACCTGCATGCCAGCCCACCGGGCCACCAGAAAGTGCCCAAGCTCGTGGAGCGTCAACATGACGACGAACGACATCACCACTACTAGACCCGGCCAGCCCCCGATCAGTGTGAACGAGACCAGGGCGCCAGCCATCAGGGCTAGACGGATGCGGTGGTCGGTAGATCCTGCCGGACGCACCGGGTTCAGCTCCGAGATAAGACGAGGGTCGTGGCGGCCTCACGTGCCCGCCGGTCGACGTCCAGGACCGCATCGACGTCGGTAGCCTCGTCGCCCGGCCAAGCCTCGAGCACGTCGGTGAGCAACTCGGTGATGCCCACCCACGAGAGCACCCCATCGAGAAAGGCCGCCACGGCCACCTCGTTGGCCGCGTTCAGCCATGCGGGCGCCGTACTACCGGCCCGACCGGCAGCGAAGGCGAGATCGAGACAACCAAAAGCCTCGCGATCCGGCGGTTCGAAGTCCAGCCGGTCCAGCACCGCCCAGTCGATCGCTCCGTACGGCACGTCGAGGCGGTCCGGCCAGGCCAACGCATAACCCATGCACAGCCGCATGTCCGGATTCGAGAGCTGGGCAATGGTGGCCCCGTCGGTGAATGTCACCATCGAGTGGATGATCGACTGCGGATGGACCACCACGTCGATGCGGTCGTAGTCGGCGCCAAACAGTTCGTGGGCCTCGATCACCTCGAGACCCTTGTTCATGAGGGTCGACGAGTCGACGGTGACCTTGGGGCCCATGGACCACGTCGGATGGGCCAGTGCCTGCTCGACGGTTACCGATTCCAGATCGGCGCGGGTCCGACCCCTGAATGGCCCACCGGAGGCGGTCAGGACAATGCGGTCCACCCGCTCGTCGACATCGTTGGCCCGAAGGCACTGGTGAATGGCGCAGTGTTCGCTGTCCACCGGCAACAACTCGGCGCCCGGCGTGGCCCGGACCCGTTGGACGACCGGGCCCGCGGCGATCAACGACTCCTTGTTGGCCAGGCCAAGTCGGCGACCGGCGGCCAGGACAGCGAGGGTGACCGGCAGTCCAGCGAAACCCACCACGCCGTTGATGGCCACATCGGCGGACACAGCGGCCTCGGCCATGGCATTCGGACCAGCGAGCACCGTGGTCCCCGCCGGAACACCCGCCTCAACGGCGCCACCGAGGGATGCATCGGCGATGGCCACAACCTCGGGTCGGAAGGCCTTCGCCTGCTCGACCAGAAGATCCACGGATCGGGCGGCTCCGAGGGCCACCACGTCGAACTCGTCGGGGCGCCCTGCCACGACGTCGAGGGTCTGGGTGCCGATCGAACCCGTCGAACCGAGCACGGCCACCGAGGTCGGGGGCATGGAATCGACCGGGTCAGCCGGTGAACAGGTCCATCAGCCGGGCCGTGTAGTACGTGGCCGGCAGGACGAACAGCAGGGCGTCGAAGCGGTCCATGAGTCCACCGTGGCCCGGGAGAATGGTGCCCATGTCCTTGAGCCCGAGATCGCGCTTGATCATCGATTCGCAGAGGTCGCCCAACGGGGCCGCCAGAGCGACCACGATGCCCAGCACGAAGGCCGAGCCGAGATCACCCGGATCCTGACCGAACGGGGTGATCTGTCCGACCACCAGGACAGCCATGGCGAAGCTCACGGCCATACCGCCGATGAGGCCCTCGGTGGTCTTATTGGGGCTCACCGCTGACAACGGGCTGCGACCGAACATCCGACCGACGACTAGTCCGCCGGTGTCGTAACCCACGGTGCAGAGCACAGCGGCCAGAAGCATCCCAGTGCCGTTCGGGTCGGTCAGCATCAGCCCGGCGAACGACCCCAACAACCCGACGTAGAGGACACCGAACAGGGTCACTGACACGTTCAGCAGCGGGGCCTGACGGTCGATACCGGTGAGATACCAGAAGAGACTGAACAGCACGGTGAGGCCCAGCACGAGCGGGACTGCGGCCTCGAATCGCCAGTAGGCGGCGAGATTAAGCGCACCGACGGCCACTACACCGAGCAAAGCGGCGGGCTGATAGCCGGCGCGGCGCAGCGCCATGAAGAACTCGGCGGCAGCCAGCACCAGCAGGATGGTGACCAGGGCGACGGAAGCATCAGTGCCGATCCGGAAGGCGGCCAGGGCCAACGCTCCGAGACCGACACCGGTCACCACCGCCATGGTCATGTCGCGGCCACCGGCCGCCGGGTTTCCCCGGTCGGGGCCCGGGGCGACGGGTGCGGTGGGCACCGGATCGGCAGATACCGGTTCGCGCACCGCTCCGCCTTCGGCCTGTTCGCTGAAGTCGGGCAACGGCTCGTCGGGCGGCAGAAGTGGAGGATCGAACTCGGCGGACGCCGAGGTGACCAATGGCCCGTCGTCGAAAAACACAGCAGCCGCATCGAGGTCGTCGCCTACCGGCTGCTGGGACTCGTGATCATCGGGGACGTCGTCGGACCAGCGCGGACCGCCATCGAGACCGCTCCACGGGTCGCTTCCGCCTCCCGATTCGCCACTCACGTCGCCGGCCGGCGGTGCGGACCAATGCGGGAGTTCGTCGCCCGGCGTGTCACCGCCGAAAACCGAGCGACCCGGTTCGACATCATCGTCAGGAGCATCGAGACCGAGAATCCGGATCTCTTCGAAGCTGCCGTCTCCGGAGCCACCCTGGTCTGTATTCACCCTCGTCCTCCGGTCTCGTCGGTCCTCATGGAGTCAGTCACCTAGCGGCTCATACTTCGAGCAGTTCGTCTTCCTTGGCCTGCCGTGCACTGTCGATCTCGGCTTCGAAGCCGTGGATGATCTCGTCAAGGCGGTTGCCTGCCCACTTCAGGTCGTCCTCGGAGACCGAGCCCTCGAGATCATCGAGGTCCTTGCGGGCGTTTCGTCGAAAACCCCGCATCCGGTTCTTTCCGTCCTCAGCCATTCCGTTCACCATGCGTACCAGATCGCGCCGTCGTTCCTCGGTCAGCATCGGAAACGAGAGCCGAACGCTTCGGCCGTCATTGCCCGGGGTTAGGCCCAGATCAGCCTGGACGATCGCCTTCTCGATGGCGGGGACGTTGGCCGGATCGTGGGGCGTCACCAGCAGCTGTCGGGGCTCCGGGATCGAGAAGCTGGCCAACTCCTGCATCCGCATCTCGACGCCGTAGGCCAACACCATGATCTTCTCGACGATGGACGATGAGGCACGGCCGGTACGGATGGTGGAGAACTCCCGACGGGAATGGGTCACGGCGTCGGACATGCTCGATGAGGCCTCGTCGAGCACCATCTGGATCATTTCGTCGCTCACTGCATCTCCCGGTCCATCCGGCCTTCCTACCCACCGGCGACCTGTGGGCCACCAGATGGCCGCCGGGCGCGGTGCCCGGCGGTACCCCGGTCAACGAGCCGACCGGGCCGACCGGTTACGAGACCAGCGTGCCCACCGACTCTCCGGCGAGGATGGCTCGGACGTTACCCGAGGCCATCAGGTCAAACATGACGATCGGCAGGGCATTGTCCATGCAGAGCGTTATGGCCGTAGCGTCCATTGCCCGCAGACCCTTCTGGATCACGTCGAGGTAGGTGACCTCTTCGAGCCTGGTCGCCTCAGGATCCAACTTGGGATCGGCCGTGTAGATCCCGTCGGTGCCCGAGTGGGTTCCCTTCAGGACCGCTCCGGCCTCGATCTCGACCGCCCGTAGTGCGGCCGCTGTGTCCGTGGTGAAGAACGGGTTGCCCGTTCCGCCGGCGAAGATGACCACACGGCCCTTCTGTAGATGCCGGATGGCCCGACGACGGATGTACGGCTCGGCTATCTGGGCCATGTGGACGGCGTTCTGAACACGGGTCGGCTGACCCATCTGCTCAAGCGTGTCCTGAAGGGCGAGGGCGTTGATGGTGGTTGCCAACATTCCCATGTAGTCGGCCTGGGCGCGGTCCATGCCGGCACCAGCTCCGGACATACCGCGCCAAATGTTGCCGCCACCGACCACGACCGCGATGTCGACCTCGAATTCGGTCCGGACCGAGCAGATCTCCTCAGCGATCCGACCGACGATCTCGCCGTCGATGCCGTAGCCGGCTTCGCCGGCGAAGGCTTCACCGGAGACCTTGAGGACCACCCGGCCCCAGCGACCTGGGATCCGTTCGCCCCCGCTCATGTTCAGGCTCCCAGGTAGGCTTGGGTGAACCGCTCGATGCTGCCACCAGCGAGGGTGTCGCCCACCGAGGTCTTGTCGCCGTGGAGACCCTGCTCGAGGAGCACGGTCTCACGGAACCAGCCGGTGAGTCGGCCCTCGACGATCTTGTCCCAGGCCTGTTCGGGCTTGCCCTCAGCTTTGGTGATCTCAAGCAGCGCAGCCCGCTCCTTGTCGACCAGGTCAGAAGGGATCTCGTCGCGAGTCAGGCTGGTGGGCTTGGCGAAGGCGATGTGGAGCGCCACCTGGTGGAGGGTCTCCTGGTCGACGCCCGAACCCTCGACCACCACGCCGTTCACGCCGCGCCCGTCCTGGACGTGCAGGTAGGTGTCGATCATGTTGCCGTCGCCAGCTTCTATGAGCGAAACCCGGCCGACCTCGATGTTCTCCTTGATGGAGAGGCGCAGGTCGTCAATGGCCGATGAGCGGGCATCGACCGCCCCTTCGCCTTCGGTCAGGACGGCGTTGGTCAACTCGTCGACGAGGGAGAGGAATCCGTCGGACTTCGCCGAGAAGTCGGTTTCGCACTTCAGGTGCACGAGGGCGGCCCGCTGACCATCAGCCACGAGGCCAACGGCCCCCTCGACATTGTCGCGGTCCGAGCGGGTGGCCGCCTTGGCTAGACCCTTTTCCCGGAGCATCTGTGCAGCGGCTTCGAAGTCGCCGTCGCACTCGATCAACGCCTTCTTGGCGTCCATCATCCCGGCGCCGGTGGCATCACGCAGTGCCTTGACGTCCTTGGCAGCGATGTCAGCCATGGTCAAGCCTGCTCCTCGCCGGTGCCGGCCTCAGCGGCGGGCGCCTCAGCCACAAGTTCTTCGGTAGCGGGCGCCTCCGCAACGGGTGCCTCAACGGCGGGCTCTTCAACAGCGGGTGCCTCGGCATCTGCCTCTGCGACGGGCTCTTCAACAGCAGGTGCCTCGACATCTGCCTCAGCGACGGGCTCTTCAACAGCAGGTGCCTCGACATCTGCCTCAGCGACGGGCTCTTCAACAGCAGGTGCCTCGACGACGGTGGCTACACGAACCTCACGTTCGGCAGCGGCAGCAGCAGCCTCGTTGCGAGCCTGGGTCTGGGCAGCGGCCTTCTCCTCGCCGTCCAGCGTCGGACCATCGTCGTCGCCACCACGGGCGTTCACGATGTAGCGACCCTCTTCGATGGCGTCAGCGACGACCCGGCAGAGCAGACGTCCGGAACGGATGGCGTCGTCGTTGCCGGGGATGAGGTGCTGGATGACGTCCGGGTTGCAGTCGGTATCGACCACGGCGACCACCGGGATGCCGAGCTTGTTGGCCTCGGTCACCGCGATGTGCTCCTTGACGGTGTCGAGCACGAAGATGGCGTCGGGCAGACGCTCCATGTGCTGGATCCCGCCGAGGTTCCGCTCGAGCTTCTCGAGCTCGCGGGACAGCATCAGCGCCTCCTTCTTGGGCATCGCCTCGAACTCGCCGGAGTCGCGCATGCGCTGGTACTCCGACATCTTGGCGATCCGCTTGGAGATCGTCTGGAAGTTGGTCAACATTCCGCCAAGCCAACGCTGGTTCACGTAAGGCATGCCGCACTTCTCGGCATAGGAGCGGATGGCCTCCTGGGCCTGGCGCTTGGTGCCGACGAACAGCACCCGGCCGCCGCCGGCGACGAGGTCACGGACGAACGTGTAGGACGACTCGATCTGCTCAAGGGTCTGCTTGAGGTCGATGATGTAGATGCCGGACCGCTCGCCGTGGATGAATCGCCTCATCCTCGGGTCCCAGCGGCGGGTCTGGTGTCCGAAATGGACAC
>Ga0315327_10000007_pt1 | contig 76725 bp, 115 predicted proteins | sample M110032315metaG_FD_203460 | JGI IMG/M metagenome (GOLD analysis project Ga0315327, IMG submission 203460) | Ammonia-oxidizing marine archaeal communities from Monterey Bay, California, United States - M1 100m 32315 | ecosystem: Environmental > Aquatic > Marine > Coastal | place: USA... | reverse complement strand
AAGGAGGATATCGGCGGCCAGGAGTACATCGTAGTTTCGGGACATTGCGCAACAGGTGTTTATGTTACGGGGACAGGGTGTGCCACAACCTACAAGGAGGATATCGACGGACAGGAGTATACTGTAGTTTCGGGACATTGTCCATCAGGAGCTTATGTTACGGGGACAGGGTGCGCAACAACCTACAAGGAGGATATCGACGGGCAGGAGTACATCGTAGTTTCGGGACATTGTGCAACAGGTGTTTATGTTACGGGAACAGGGTGCGCTACAACCTATAAGGAGGATATCGACGGACAGGAGTACATCGTAGTTTCGGGGGATTGCACCACCGATGTTTATGTTACGGGGACAGGGTGCTCTACAACCTACAAGGAGGATATCGACGGGCAGGAGTACATCGTAGTTTCGGGACATTGTGCAACAGGTGTTTATGTTACGGGAACAGGGTGCGCAACAACCTACAAGGAGGATATCGACGGGCAGGAGTACATCGTAGTTTCGGGACATTGTGCAACAGGTGTTTATGTTACGGGAACAGGGTGCGCTACAACCTACAAGGAGGATATCGACGGGCAGGAATACATCGTAGTTTCGGGGGATTGCACCACCGATGTTTATGTTACGGGGACAGGGTGCTCTACAACCTACAAGGAGGATATCGACGGACAGGAGTACATCGTAGTTTCGGGACATTGTGCAACAGGTGTTTATGTTACGGGAACAGGGTGCGCTACAACCTACAAGGAGGATATCGGCGGCCAGGAGTACATCGTAGTTTCGGGGGATTGCACCACCGATGTTTATGTTACGGGAACAGGGTGCTCTACAACCTACAAGGAGGATATCGACGGGCAGGAATACATCGTGGTTTCGGGCGATTGCACCACCGATGTTTATGTTACGGGAACAGGGTGCGCTACAACCTACAAGGAGGATATCGACGGGCAGAAATATATCGTGGTTTCGGGCGATTGCACCACCGATGTTTATGTTACGGGAACAGGGTGCGCTACAACCTACAAGGAGGATATCGACGGGCAGGAATATATCGTGGTTTCGGGCGATTGCACCACAGGTAACCTTAGCGATATCCAAAACATCACGGGAACGGGCTGCGTAACTTCCCTTCGTTTAGGAGACACTATCTATTTAAACTCCAGCCACAGTGTTAGCAGCAACGGCAGCAATCTTTTATCAGGGATTGAATCCACTGAATGTGGGAGCAATTTGGTTTTAAAAAGCCTAGAAGGCAAGCCAGGCTCCTGCATTGGCGTTCAAGATGGTCCTGGAAATATCTTGTATTTGACTGGGGGTTGCGGAGGCTCCAGTTCTTATCAGCAAATCACTGGAGAAGCTTGTGTTAGCACCTATGAAGAAGGAGGGGTGCTTTATGTTTCGGGACACTGTTCTACAGGGAACCTTAGCGATGTCGAAAATATCACAGGAACAGGGTGCGCCAGTACCTATAAAATAGGAGATACGCTTTATATCTCGGGACAGTGTTCCACAGGAAACCTTAGTGATGTCCAAAATATCACAGGAACGGGCTGCGTAACCTCCCTTCGTTTAGGAGACACTATCTACTTAAACTCCAGCCACAGCGTTAGCAGCAACGGCAGCAACCTTTTATCAGGGATTGAGTCTACTGAATGCGGGAGCAATTTGGTTTTAAAAACCCTAGAAGGCAAGCCAGGCTCCTGCATTGGCGTTCAAGATGGCCCTGGAAATATTTTGTATTTGACTGGGGGTTGCGGAGGCTCCAGTTCTTATCAGCAAATCACTGGAGAAGCTTGTGTTAGCACCTACGAAGAAGGAGGGGTGCTTTATGTTTCAGGACACTGTTCTACAGGAAACCTTAGCGATGTCGAAAACATTACAGGAACAGGATGTATTAGTACCCACAAGATCGGAGATACGCTTTATGTTTCTGGAGAGAAGGGCATTACGGGCGCTACGTCTGCAAATTTAGACAATCTTGCAAACGTTTATTCTGGCATTGTATTTGGTGACTGTGGGGACGAATTAGTATTTAGGCAATTAAGCGGACTAAATTGTATAAATGTTACTGATTTCGATGACCATATAGAGGTATATGCTGATATTAGCTGGACAGCCAATCACGGCGAGTCTAATTTATGGATTGGTGAACATGGCATAACAACTCCTGGAGGTGATATCGCACGAACAAATAACCCAGAAAACGCTTGTGATTTTGTTTGGAATCTTAAAAGCATTACTGGGGTCGGTTGCATATCTTCGTATATAGAGGATAATACAATAGCTATTTCTGGCCAAGATTGTTTTCCTGCAGGAGGTAACTCTTGTGACGTTTTGGTCGGCCCTTCTGATGACGCTTCATGGAAGAGTGCGGAAGATTTGATTTTAGACTGCATGGGGCTTTCCTGGAAACAAGTGACAATGTGTGAAGACGATGGTTCTACTGCTTGTTATGAAATATTAGCCCGTCAAGTTTCATGTACGACAACCAGCACTCCCACAAGCACAACCAGCACTCCCACAAGCACAACAAGCACTCCTACAAGTACAACAAGCGCCCCTACAAGTACAACAAGCGCCCCCACAAGCACAACAAGCGCCCCTACAAGCACAACAAGCGCTCCCACAAGCACAACAAGCGCTCCTACAAGCACAACAAGCGCTCCTACAAGCACAACAACAACGCTTCCATAATAACAGGCAATGGCTTTTATTCTTCAAATAGTCAATGCCGATGGAGAGTGTTGTCAGGCTTGCGATGGCCGAGTTAGCCCTTGCGACCCATGCGTTACTACAACTTTCGCTCCAGCAAGCACTACTCCTCAAGGCACTACTACTTTTTCCCCAACGAGCACCACCGCTCAAGCAACGAGTACTACCGCTCAAGCAACGAGTACCACCGCTCAAGCAACGAGCACCACCGCTCAAGCAACGAGCACCACCGCTCAAGCAACGAGCACCACCGCTCAAGCAACGAGCACTACCGCTCAAGCAACGAGCACTACCTCCACACCAACAACTACCACTCAGCTTTATCTGTGGCAGGGAGAGTATGAAGCCTGCACGACTACCGCTCAAGCAACGAGTACTACCGCTCAAGCAACGAGTACTACCGCTCAAGCAACGAGCACCACCGCTCAAGCAACGAGCACTACTGCCCAAGCAACGAGTACTACCGCCCAAGCAACGAGTACTACCGCCCAAGCAACGAGTACTACCTCGACACCAACAACTACCACTCAGCTTTATCTGTGGCAGGGAGAGTATGAAGCCTGCACGACTACCGCTCAAGCAACGAGTACTACCGCCCAAGCAACGAGTACTACCGCCCAAGCAACGAGTACTACCGCCCAAGCAACGAGTACTACCTCGACACCAACAACTACCACTCAGCTTTATCTGTGGAAGGGAGAGTATGAAGTTTGCACCACTCCGTCGGCACAGGCATTTATTTCAACAACAACTACTTCATCACCATACCCCCCACCAGACCCCAGCCTTGGAGGAGATATCGGGGAAGCTGGTAAAGCTCTTGATGACTGGGAATATCCTACCGCCACGACTCCGTCTCCTTAGTGTACCCATTTTTATGGGTAATCCTTTTATTTTAAAAAAATTAGCGCACGGCGTATTAAAAAAAAAGCCAAACATCCCAGTTGCAGAACTGAGACAAGGTTTTATATCCCCCTTGGTTTTTGGCGAGAAATACCTTATTAAGGCGGATGGCGCTGCAATCATTACGCTAGAAGGAGGAGAAGGAATCCTTTGGTCAAACGGTGTTGGGAGTAGAGCTATACAAATGCATGATCAAGAATTTATTTTTAGTTTTAAAGTACCGCCTACGGGCATAAAAATATCCTTAAATTCTAATAACCAAGAACTTCATTCCATCTCCTTAAGAGAGGTTCTTAAAATGCCTGATGAAGAAATCATAGTGCTCGAAGACGAGCTTATAAGAAACCATGATTTTTCATCTTCTTCAGATGAATACCTTTTTTTTGAAGACAGCGGAATAAAGAAAAATAAAAAAAAGATTAGATGGGTTGAGGGATATAATAACTATATAGTTAGGGAAGCTATAGAATAATAAGTGTATTTAATATAATGCCACTTCCAATAAAAAAAGACTCAGAAGAAAAAGATGTGTTTATGGATAGATGCATTAGCGACAAGGTCATGAAAAACGAATTTAAAGATATAAAACAGAGAATAGCTGTTTGTTTAACTCAATATAAAAAGAAAGCCAATTAAATGTCTACAATACCTAGTAAAATCAATACCTCCTCAAGCGTAGTTACCGCAACTTCGGGAAGAAAAATATTCATCACTTCAATATTAAAATCCGCAGCACTTACGATAGACGGAGTAAGCCTCGGGACAGTCGGGCCGCTAAACTTGTCTTTTCCGATATCTTGCTCTAGTTTTAACCCTGATTCCGCAGGCCAGATAGCTTATTACGAAAACTAATACCACTAAACTTCATGTTTTTTTATTTGCTAGTATTAATTTGCGCACTTAGCATTTCTGGCACTGGCGCATACTTCAGCATACTTGGGCTTGCGACTATGTTCCCTGGGGCGGCCACTTCAGTTGTCGCAATGGGGGTCGTGTTAGAAGTCGGGAAAATTGTAGCAGCAATCTGGCTACATTTAAACTGGAAGGTCGCAAACAAGCTTGTCAAATACTACTTAACCGCTGCGGTTATTGTTTTAATGTTTATAACGAGCATGGGTATATTTGGTTTTTTGTCCAAAGCCCATATAGAGCATGATTTTCTTACTAGCAAAGAGTCGGCTTCTGTATCAATGATTGAAGAAAAAATACTTAGAGAAGAGCAGTTTATTAAGCGCCAAGAAAGTTACATACAAGACGAGGAAAAGCGCTTAGTTTCGTCCAAAGATATAAACCTAGTAGATATTGAAAGGGAAGAAAAAAGAATTGAACAACTCAATACCCAGCTAAGCAGTAATATAGCGTTTGAGCAAGAAAGGCTTAACCAATTATCTAATCGCCGAAAAGAGTTGGATGATGCTGTTGCAGCTATAGAGGCTCAATCTGGAGGCCTTTTCTCCGCCAAGAAAGACAAGCTTAAAAAGCTACACGAAGTTCAGTTGCCAGAAAGAGAGGGTTTGAACAAAAGCATTACTGATATCGAAGCCCAAATCAAACTTCACCGCCAAAAATCTGACGACCAAATTAAAGAATCTCTTACCAAAATTGCGTCCTTTCAACAAAACAGGGGCGATGGTCACGAAGATGCAAAAGATGAAATAGAAAAATACAATACTGAAATAAACTCCGCAGTAGAACGTATTAGCTCGTTGGAGGTAGAAAAATTATCTTACGACGAAAAGGTTAGAATGTTAGAGGCGGAAGTTGGCCCAGTTAAGTACATAGCAAAGCTTTTTGAGGACCTTGGTTCAAGCGCTGTTCCTCTGGATAAGGCCGTAAGAATGGTGATTATTGTTTTAATTTTTGTATTTGACCCTCTAGCAGTACTCCTTGTTTTAGCTGGAGTTTCTAGCATACATTCGTTATCCAATAAAAAAGAAGTCCTCACCGCCCCCGTTAAATCTACTCCTGTTGCTGCCGATCAAAAAACAGAGAAAAGACTTAATAATATAGAGAAAAAAATGAAAGCTGTTGCGGCGATGGCAGTCTCTAGACAAGGTAAAAAAAAAAGTTAAATAATAATATTATAGCTTTTCATTTATCCCGTAAAGCTTTTCTCCTCGCAAAGCAATCTAAAAAACTATCCAATCAAAACAGGCGGATAACAAATATTCTTCGCAGACATGTTAAGAAAAACACAAATACAGGAAGGTCTAATTTTAAGAAAATTGTTTCCAGTATTAAAAATAAAATAGAAAAGTTTTGACATTATCTCGCTGTAGTGATATATAGTATATAGTTATTTGATATGGGGGCGCACTGGATTCGACTGATATTGGATTTTTGCGTCGCAAGCAGGAGTGGGCTGGCTCCTTAAAAAGCCCAAGGCTTATATAAGTGCCAAATCTAAACTTGTAAATGGTCTGCTTGACCGCTTCAACCCTTCTAAGAGGGTTGCAACCCGTAAGGTTGTTGCTCGCAAGAGCGTTGCTCGTCAGCTGACTGCCGTAGCATAAGCTACCCCTTGCACCTAGGACGCAGATAATAGAATGCGAGGCCGACATCTGCAAAAGCAGAAATAGTTTACTTGTACCACAAACTGTAGCTCACTGAGTATTCGGAGACAAATAAATGAAACAAGAAGTTGGATGTTGATATCTAAACTATAAAAAATATCAACTAAGCTTGTAGAAGCGTAAATTTGAAGATGATCAACACGCGGGTTCGACTCCCGCCGCCTCCACCATTAAAAAAAAAAAAAAAAGAAGCCCGCTATTTATAGTGGACGAGACATAAGGGCAAAATAGTTTTATTTAGTGTAAATATAACATGCCTTTAGGAAATTGCGGATGTAAACCGTGCACACAATGCTCTTGCTCGCCAGGAAGCACTTTAATCTGGGGGGATGGCGTATCTTACGCGGAGGATGATTGTGTATTATCTTCGGACGGCACAAATATATCTACATATTATTGTACACAACCCCACACTTCCTCCGTAGGGAACAGTCCACAGTCTGAGGACGCAGTTCTTTATTGGACTCATTGCAGAATATGTGGCCAAAACTGGACGTTTCTTTATGACTTAGAAACAAGCACAACCCCTTCGCCTTAATTATGATAGTCAATGGATACGATATCGATATTCCTGCAGCAATTACTGGGGCTGGAGGGATCCCCCCGATAACAGCTAATGTTTCTGGTCAATGCGTCTCTTTGAGCTTGGCGGGTGCGGGGACCGAGGCTTCCCCTACTAATATTAGCTGGAATGATTCTGCTGGAAATCTGTTTTACGGAGTAGATTTATGGACTGGGCCCCAGGTCGACGGACAAGACGCAAAAATCAACTCTCGAGTAGTCGATGGCGACATCGTTCAGCATGTATGGGACCCAAACATCAGTTATACTAGCGCTGTAGTAACTGAACTCAATAATTCTGCAGAACAGCTTTCTAAGTTCGGGTATCCAGACTTCAGTAATATGGCCTCATCAGATCTCGCCTGCGAAGGAGGGGTCTATTTACAGGTTAAGTATAGCAGTTTAGGAACTTGCTACTCAAATGGACGTTTAGATGAAGCTGTGTTATGGTTAAAATGTCACATTCCTTATTCTAATTTATCCGAGTCAGATGAACCAGCATCTTGGTCAACTTGGCATGATTGGATTATTGATAGGGCTGCTGTAATTAAGTTGGCCCCGACCATGGCGAGTTGTCACTGGTGGAAGACTGGAGATTATGCTATCAGAGCGGCTCATAGGAATGAGGGTTATGGTTCAGAATGCTATAAAGCTCAGTGGCTTGAATATGATGAGGAACCAGAAGTTCTCAAGGCAGATGCAAGACATAATTCTAGCGGCACCATATGTTGTGATACAGGGATTGGGCTTCCTCTTGATTTGCGAATAGGTTATGTTCCTAATCCCGCTTCAGAAGAAAACATAGGATGTATTTCTATGAGTACGGGAGATTGGTTGATGCACGACTCTTTGTATGGGGGTGGCGAGTCTGCAGAATATCTACAAGAAATCGCCGAGACTAGCTACAAATGCTGCTTAAGGTTTGAGAGTGCCCAACAAATCAGTCAACATGATTATACATACAGTCGTTATAGATTAGAAGATCTTATATCCACGGTTCATGTTGAGCGTTTTGCGGGGGATGTAGATTATACTATATCCAAAAAGGAGAGGTTATCAGAAATGAATTATGGCATATCTGGACAAAGCGAACCATGCGGCCCACTTCATTGGTTTGGGTACAAACCTCATATTATTTATGATGCCGCCGATGGCGCTTGTGCCGAATGTATTGATTCGTTACCTCCCTGTGTATATGCTGCCGAAGATTGCTCCCCCTCTACTACTCCATCTCCACCTACTACCACATCAGGGCCCGTCACTACTACCGCATCCCCGCCAACGACCCCAGCCCCAGCAACCACCACATCAGGACCCGTCACTACTACCGCATCCCCGCCAGTAACCACCACATCAGGGCCCGTCACCACAACTAGCTCAGCAACCTCTACAACCAGTAGTACTCCTTGCCCAGAAGAGTCATGCTATCCATGTTTAGAATTAGTTTTTGATAGCCCTTCTATATATGAGACCGAGTATACTGGAGTTTATAGTTCCGAGTCTGGAGAAGCTGTTATGTATAACTATTGGAGAAGCCCAACTAAAGACGAGATATGGGCTAAGGTTGACGATACTGGCAAATTCTTTGCTTCTAATTTTTACGTACCCGACGGGGATAGTAATCCATGTGGTTATGAATTCTGGAGGCTTTTTGATTTAAGCCAGCACCCAACTGCTCCGCGCGCTAGCAAATATGTTGCTCAGTGTTCTGAAACCCAAAGGGGCTATTGTCCTGACGATGTTATTTGGTCTTTAAGCGGGTCTTCTTTTGACTTGGATTTTGTAAGTTGTTCTACCCCTACAACAACCAGTTCCACCCCTACAACAACTAGTTCTACCCCTACAACAACCAGTTCCACCCCTACAACAACTAGTTCTACCCCTACAACAACCAGTTCCACCCCTACAACAACTAGTTCTACCCCTACAACAACTAGTTCTACCCCTACGACAACTAGTGCTGCCCCTACGACAACTAGTGCTGCCCCTACGACAACTAGTGCTGCCCCTACGACAACTAGTGCTGCCCCTACGACAACTAGTGCTGCCCCTTAAGCTAAAAAACGTGTAACATAATGCGTGAGTAAGTTCTTCAAAGGTATTGGGCCAAACCCTTGTGTTATAACTGTGGGTGGCATATGCTATACGCAGATTCAGCCCTCCACTCAGTTCGCAAGCATGAGTGAATACAATCTTTCTACCGCTGACCCTAATTGGTCTAGCGGAGAATCTTGTGATTGCATCTGTGATTTACCTACCACAACTACATCTTCAGCGTTTAGCACTGATCCTCCCGAGAGCACCGATCCTCCCGAGAGCACTGCCATGCCTACTAGCACTACAGCTGCCCCCACCACCAGCACTACAATGGACCCATTTGCTGGGGACCCCAGCGCCACTACTACTACATCTGCTCCAGGAGGCACCACCACTACATCTGCTCCAGGAGGCACCACCACTACATCTGCTCCAGGAGGCACTACCACCACTACTGTTGACCCCTGTGATTGCAGCGGAGAGAAGGCGTATACATCCCATGCAAGCGAGGGATGTGTAAATGCGGCCACGCCTTGGGCTGATGCCAATCCTAAATTTTATATAGACAAGATGTATAGTTATGAGGACAGCTTTGGGGTCTGGAGGGTTTTTCGCCGTACTGGCTGCGGCACTTTCTTAGGGGAAGATACTGGAGGTCGTTATTGCATTCAAGCCGACCTCCCCCCAACCTCAAATGGGCTAAACACAAACGCTTACTGGGAGCACTGCGGTACATTTGTCCCCACAACCGCTCCCCCCACAACTACCGCAGCCCCCACTACCACTCCAAATCCATGCTCCGAATTAAACACTTTACCCTTGTGGTCGGCTGGGACTTATGCCAAATTTGATAAAGTCAAGCATTGTATCGACGGGACCTATCATGCTTGCACGGCTGACTGGGAATTTGAGATAGGTGACGCCCTCAAATTTACTACAGATGAAGAGCCCTCTGCGTCGTCTTCGGATTGGGAGATAGTTAATTGCGAGACTGCTTGCACAACCGCTCCCCCGACAACTACCGCAGGCCCCACTACCACTCCAGGCCCGTGTGCTGAATGTGAAAATCAGGGAGCGCCATGGTCGAAATGCGCGCAGTGTAGTTCGATTGGCGGTGGCGCCATTGGTCCTTATTATTGGTCTAACGACATGTGGTATCAGCCTGGAGATTGTATAGTTTATGGCAGTTATCTATATGTGTGTTTAATTGATCACTTAACAACATTCTCAGTCGGCAGCGTACCGCCTGGAATACCTACGCCATACCCATCCGATACAGATATTCCATTTACTACCGCTCCTTATAATGGGCAGGTATTTTGGTCTCTATGTAGCCCATTTGCTGGACAAGGAGTAGAAATAACAACTACTACAGCACCTTAATTATTTAATTGAGTACTTTTTTAACTGAGAAAAAATATCATTTAAATTAACATACCCAATACGATCAATCGTGATTGACCCTTTCTTATCCCTAATGGATATATTAGACGGGTAATAAGGTTCTACGATTTCTTCTATAAAATCCCACGCCCCATGTTGCTTAAGCCATTTCCAATATATATCTTGTAGGTCTATTGGGCATTCTAGCACGTTTTCGTTTTTTAACATACAATTTGAAAACAATGTCACATCTCTAAAGCACGAGGTGCTGCTTGGCGGCTCAGACAATATAGCACTAATAGATACGATCACATTTCAATATACACTTGTGCAACTTTTTTTATTTAAAAAAGAGTTCTGATCAATAATATACTATATGCCCGAAAGAAAAAAGATCCAAGAAGAGATTGATCAAATTGTCGCAGAGACTAAGAAGCTAGAAGCAGAAACTAGAAAAATCACGGCAGACGCCCTGGCTGCAGAATACTACGCTGGCTTAAGAAAATTAGATCTTGAGAAAAAAGAACAGGACCAAAGAAGGAGGGCTGCGTCAGATAATGAGCACATGCTTTATAGATTTAATACCGTAGTAGACAAGAGCCATGTTTATGAATGCATGTACAAACTAACACAATGGTCACGAAGACATCCTAATTGTAATATTGAAATAGTTTTTTCTTCAGGAGGTGGAAGCATTGTTGATGGCTTTATTCTTTTTGATTTTATCCAAGAGCTGCGGGCGCGCGGGCACAAAGTCACCACGGGTTCTTTAGGGATGGCTGCGTCAATGGCTGGCGTACTTCTTCAGGCGGGAGACGATCGATGGATGGGGCATCAGGCCTGGATGATGATTCATCGCGCGGCTTTTGGAGCTATTGGAAAAACATTTGAAATTGAAGATGAAGTGGCATGGATCAAAAGAATCGAAGATAGAATCCTTGACATCTTTGAGAAAAGGTCAGACCTTACTAGAACAAAAATCAAGAGAAATTGGGACAGGAAGGACTGGTGGATTTCTTCGGACGAAGCCTTAAGCTTAGGTCTTATTGATGAAATTAAAGGGGAGCTATGAGTTTATCAAGACAGGCGTATTGTACTGCTTGGAATAAATACCTAGAGCTTATGGAGTTCTTTGGCGCTTCCAAAAAAGACTATACAATTATAAACCCCCACCTCCTTGATGGTATCAAATCTAAAGGCCCCAAGAGAGATATAAAAACTAATGACGCCAATACATTAGACCAAATTTTAGACTTAATAGACGCCCTCAATTCCCCCGCTCTTTTTATTATAGATCTAAAAAAGGGTGTAGAGGTAGGTTCTATTTTTTCCTCCCTTCAAAACAAGTTAATGAGACTTCATTGTTTTGTTTTTCTTTCAGAAGATGGGTTTGAGGCAGAAGGCGTTCTAAAAGTTCAGTCCGCGTTGAAAAAAGTTACGTTTTATGGGTCTTTAATTTCTTTTGACGAGAACACTATCATAACCTATCCGCAGCAAGAAGTTTCTTGACTTAGGCCTGGGTTTTTTGTATCCTATTGAAATGAGTAAAGAAAAAACAGGAAATTTAATTAGTCAGGATATTGCTGGAGTCAACCGAATACTCCCTCATAAACATAAATTCGCATGGGACCTGTTTCTGAAAGGGTGCGCGAATAATTGGATGCCTACAGAAATTTCAATGCAGGAAGATATCAACCAGTGGAAAAACGGAACAATTTCTGATGATGAAAAGCTTTTAGTTAAAAGATGTTTAGGTTTTTTTGCTGGAAGCGAATCATTGGTTGGAAATAATTTATTGCTTTCTGCTTTTAAATACGTAACAGATCCAGAATGTCGCCAATATATTTTGCGCCAAGCTTTTGAAGAGAGCTTGCACAACCTTACTGTAGTTTATATTTGCGATAGCCTCAGTCTAGATATAGATGAAGTTTTCCGTGCGTATGAAACCATCCCATCAATCAAAGCAAAAGATGATTTCTTGATGGAAATCACTACTGACCTTACTCGTAATGATTTTTCTACAGATAACGAGGGCGGGAAGAAAGAGTTCTTAAAGAATCTTTTTACTTATTATGTAGTGTGCGAAGGTACGTTTTTCTTCTCTGGCTTTGCAATGCTACTTGCATTAGGTAGACAAAATAAGCTTCAAGGAATTTCAGACCAAATTAAATATACTCTTAGGGATGAGAGTATTCATATTAAGTTTGGGATTTATTTAATTAACACCATTACCGAACAAAATCCTGAGATTTGGACGGAAGAAATACAGCAAGAATTTGTCGAGCACATGAAAAAGACTGTTGAGCTGGAAATTTCATATGCAAAAGATGTTCTTCCTACAGGTATTCTAGGTTTGAATGCAGATATGTTTGTAGATTACATGCATTATATTGGAAACAGAAGGCTAGAATCTATCGGCTTGGACTATAGATTTCCATCTGATACAAATCCATTTCCATGGCTAAGTGAAGTTGTTGACACCCAAGCAATGACTAATTTTTTTGAGCGCAGGGTTAGAGAGTACCAACAAAGCGGTTCATTGGAAGACGATTTTTAAAATAATGAAAAAAATTATAGTAACAGGGATAACAGGTCAAGACGGCAGCCACATGGTTGACTATCTCCTTGAAAACACAAGCCACGAAATCTACGGAACAATTCGTCGTCTCAGCGTAAAGAACCACGAAAACATATTGCACCTCAAGAACAATCCCAGGGTTCATATTATCGACATGGATTTAAATGACGCCCATAGTATTAGAGATGTAATTATTAGCGTTCAACCCGATTATTTTATTAATTTTGCGGCGCAAAGCTTCGTTGCGGGGAGTTGGAAATACCCGACACAGACGTTCGATACCGACGCTAACGCAGTTTTGCATATATTAGAATCAATTAGGAGGTTTGCTCCCAAGTGTAGGTTTTATAATGCTGGAAGCAGTGAAGAGTTTGGGGATGTCGCTTATTCTCCTCAAGACGAGAAGCATCCTTTAAGGCCTCAGTCTCCTTATGCGGCTGCGAAGTGTGGGGCAAGACATTTAGTTAGGGTTTATAGAGAAAGTTATGGCCTTTTCGCTATTCAAGGTTGGCTATTTAACCACGAAGGGACAAGGAGAGGCTTAGATTTCGTAACCAGAAAAATCTCTCATGGCGTTGCTCAAATAAAATTATGTATTGAGAATTCCTTTCGCAGGCCTTCTGCCGCGCGCCACCCTTTTCCCGTTTTAGAATTGGGCAATTTAGATGCCTTAAGGGATTGGAGTGATGCAGAAGATTTTATGTCGGGAGTATGGGCGATGCTTAATGCAGTCAAGCCCAAGAATTATGTTCTTGCGAGTGGCGAAATGCATTCGGTTAGAGAGTTTGTAGAGAGATGCCTTTTTGTTGCACAAATAGAATTCATAAGGGAGGGTTCAGGCCAGGACGAGAAGTATTATGCTCTAAGCATTAACGGCGAGGAAGTTCCGCGACCTTTAATAGTCGGAATAAATCCAGAGTTTTATAGACCAGCAGAAGTTCATAAACTTTTGGGAGATCCATCTCTGGCAGAAAAAGAACTGGGCTGGAGAAGGTCTTCCAACTTCAACCAATTGGTCAAAAAGATGTATGACAATGATTACATGTTACTGAATAAACAAATAGTACCTTAACCTATTTGCTGTGTATAAAAATACATGGCAAAGAAAAAATTTTTAGTTACTGGCGGTGCAGGCTTCATTGGAAGCCATGCGGTTGATACATTATTAGATATGGGCCACGATGTAGTTGTGGTTGATAATGAGTGCGCGGCGGAGAATGACAATTTCTTTTGGAGGGATGAGGCCGAGAATCACAAAGTCAATATTATCGACTACGACCGCCTTGAGCCTCTCATGGAAGGGGTTGATTATGTTTTGCATTTTGCGGCGGAGTCTCGCATTCAACCTTCTATTATTGACCCTAGATATGCGATAGAGGTTAATGTAGTTGGTACGGCAAATGTTTTACAGGCTGCTAGAGAAATGGGAGTAAAAAGAGTTATGTATTCTTCTACTTCGGCGGCGTATGGTTTAAAAAATGAGCCTCCCCTAAAAGAGACAATGCCCACGGACTGCCTCAATCCTTATTCGGTCGGCAAAGTTGGAGGCGAAGAGGTATGCAGGATGTATACAAAGCTTTTTGGTTTAGAGACTGTTTGCTTTAGATATTTTAATGTCTACGGAGATCGCAGCCCTACCAAAGGCCAATATGCTCCAGTAGTTGGTTATTTTTTTAAACAAAAGAAAGCTGGCAAGCCAATGACTATTGTTGGGGATGGCGAGCAAAGGAGAGATTATACCCATGTTTCTGATATAGTAAATGCGAATATTCTTGCTGCGCTTAGCGAAGATAAGTCTGTAGTAGGAGAACTTTTTAACGTAGGAACTGGAACAAATCACTCTATTAATGAACTCGTAAAAATTATAGGTGGAGATTCAGTTAATATACCTGCCCGCGAAGGAGAAGCTCGCATAACTCTTGCAGACAATAGCAAGCTAAGAGAAATGTTATCTTGGGAGCCTAAGATTAAATTTGAAGATTGGATAAATCAAAATAAACCCAGATGAGTATTGGCGTAATCGGTCTCGGCTTTGTGGGTTCGGCGGTCGAAAATGGCTTCCAAGGATATTTCACAAGATCTTTTGATAAAAAGCCAGAGCTTTCAAAGCATAGCTTAGAAGAAGTGCTGAAGCAAGATTTTGTATTCATATGCGTCCCCACCCCTATGAAATCGGCAGAAGTAGGCAAGTGCGATTTATCTATTATCGAAAACTGCATTGACGAAATAAACGAAATTGGATCACATTCTATTTTTATTATTAAGTCCACAGTACCCATTGGCTTTACATTGAGAGTACAAAAGGAATATCCTCGTTTAAAATTTGTACATTCCCCTGAGTTCTTAACTGCAATTAATGCGCAAAATGATTTTGAAAACCCCGACAGAAATGTAGTAGGCCATACGGGATCTCTTGCCACGGCCGAGAAGGTTGTTTCTCTTTACAGATCACGCTTCCCTTCTGCACCGTGCTTTTTAATGTCAAGCGATGAGTCTGAGATGACAAAATACATTGCTAATTGTTTTTTAGCCACAAAAGTTAGTTTTTTTAATGAGATGTATGATTTAGTTTGCAAAATGGGGGGCTCCTGGGAATCGGTTTCGGCCGCGATTATTTCAGACGCTCGAATTGGCAAATCCCACTTTAAGGTTCCTGGTCCAGACGGAAGTAGAGGTTTTGGCGGAACTTGCTTTCCTAAAGATATCAATTCTTTGATATATCAAATGCACGACTTATCATTACCTACAGATATGTTAATGTCTGCTTGGACTACAAATTTAAGAGTTAGAGAAGATCATGATTGGCTTTCTGAACCTTCAGCCGTATCAAATAGAGATGAATCTAAAAGTTAGAAATGGTAATTTCTTTAAGACCCACGCCAATCAATACAAGGATTGGATAATTGGACCATTTGTAGGTGACCCAGATTTCAACTCGGAGCATTTTGAATTTAAATTTCAAAAAGGCAAAAAGGGTGAGGCTCGACCACCTAAATCCGCACCCGACCCTAACACTAAGACTCTTCCAATTCTAATATATGGAGAAATCCGCATAGCATTTCATAACGGCACGGACAATGTGTATCTAAGAGAAGAGGGTGATTACGTTTTATTTGAACCTAATGAGCCTCATGAGTTTGAGTTTTTAGAAGATACATTAATTATAACATTGAGGTGGAAAGAATGATTAATCATAAACATAAATTTATTTTTATACACATACCAAAGTGTGGAGGACTTAGTATCGAGTCAGTATTTAATTGGAAGAGCTCCAGGCATGACACCATGGAACTTTATAAAAAATGCAACCCCCACATAGATCTAAACAATTATTACAAATATACATTTGTCAGAAACCCTTGGGACCGTATGGTGTCCTGGTATTATTACCATTGGAATGGTAAGGATTATAGAGGTGCAACGTTTAAGGATTGGTGTAAAAATGGTTTTTTAACGCACTGGAAAGGTGCTGGTTGGAAAAACAAAGATCCCCTTGATTGCCAAGCATGGATAGTTGATAAAAAAGAATATGATTTCATAGGCAAGACTGAAAACCTACAAGAAGGCTTCAACACTGTCTGCGACAAAATTGGAATTCCCCGACAAGAACTTCCTCACAAAAACAAATCAAAGCACAGGCATTATAGCGAATACTACGACGATGAAACCCGCAACATTGTGGCAAAAAAGTACGCAAAAGACATTAAAAGCTTTGGGTATAGATTTGGAGAATAAAAACCTCGTCTATGACTAATCACAAGCATAAATTTATTTTTATACATATACCCAAAACGGGCGGCCACAGTGTTGATAAGTTTTTTTTGGAGAGGTCCATGGTGGATGACACTAAGTGGCATTGCACCTCTAATCAAATAATGAAGTTTGTTGGAGATGAAACTTGGAACTCTTATTTTAGTTTTACCATAGTCAGGAATCCTTGGGACAGAATGGTTTCTGAATATAGCTGGCAGAAAGGGTCGGCGGTTACTCAAATTGCTACTCCATGGGGAAATGACCAAGTTTCTTTTAAAGATTTTTTAAAAATGGTTCAATTATCCCCAAGAAACCATCATGACATGAATCAAATTAGAGCTTTTGATACGTGGTATAGAATGCAAGAGATTAAAGACGGCCATTTAAATACTCAACTTTCATTCATTATTAATGACGATGGAGAAAAAATTATTGATCATATAATTAAATTTGATGCTCTAAATGTGGAGTTCACTAAAACATTAAAAAAGCTTGGACTTAAGGAAGAAAGTCTACCGCATCTTAATAAATCTGATAGAGGTTCTTATGATCAGTATTATGATCAAGAATGCATAGATATAGTAGCAGACAGGTTTAAGGATGACATTGATTATTTTAAATATGATTTCTAATGCTTAAAACTCCTTCCCTCCCAGTCCACATAAGAGACTTTGTTGAAGAGTTTTTTCTTTGTGATGACCAAATACAAAGCTATCTTAAAGATAATGACATAATCGTAACTTCTTTAAGGGTCAACAAAGAACCTGCTTGCATAAGTCGAGTTATTGGTAGGGATAATGGAAAATATAAATTGCTAAAGCCTACCATTTTAATAGGTTTTGAGCCTTATATTGTAGGATCTCATTTAGATGCAGAAAGAAACGGTTTCTCTATAGAGTCTGCGAGAGGTAGTACGGGAGGCATTCCTTTGGGTTTTGGGTTTGATTGCATAAATGGCATTTCTAATAGGAATTTATTTTTAGATAGAAATTTTTTAATTACTACTTGTGATGTCCAGAAAGAATGTCATCACGTTCCCTTCGCATCAATGCACCCACGGCTCTTAGGGGAGGGGAAAACAAAAAGAATTCACTGCAATAACAATCGTCCTTTTTCCGTGGGTTATATGAATAGAACTAAATGTCCCCGCAGAGAATCAATGTTTGATTGTTTAGTAGAAAAAATAGGAGAAAACAAATGCCACGCCTTGGGCGAGAGGCACGGAAGCTACCCTTCTACATTGAAACCTTCTTCAAACCTAAGATCTGGAAATGATTGTTGGTATAATAATGAGCTTTACAAAACATATTCTCAATATGATTTTGTTTTAGCTATGGAAAACACAATTAGCAAGGGTTATGTAACTGAAAAAATATTAAATGCATTTCTGGCGGGCGCAATACCAATTTACTATGGCGATTCTTTGACCAAAGAAATCTTTAACCCTGACTCCTTTATAGACATTACAGACTTCAATTCAATCGAGGATTGCGCAGAATACATTTCGCTTTTAAGCAATCAAGAAATAGAAAAAATGAGATCTCTGAATTTTTTCAAAACCCCCTTAAATGATTTTTTCAACAAAGACTCCCAAGTGTATTCTTTAATCAGAAAAGATATATTAAAAATGACATCATGAATAAAATTAAATTTTTTGTAGTTTATCATAAATCCATTCACGAAGAGGTTTATGATAGTGAGTCTCTAGAAAATATCAAATTCTTTGGGGTAAATGAAAATATTGAAAAATCCCCAATAACAATTTCTAAAGATGTTATCCAAGAAAAAGACCTACCTATTTACGAACCTCGATTTCAGGAGAGAGGTTACAGCGAAACTTCTGCAGCGTGGCATATATACAAAAACGAGATCTATAAAGATTTAGATTATATTGGCTTTGGGCAATACGATCAAGTCATAAAGAGAGATGTATTTGATGAGTTTAATAAAAGATTATCTACCAATAAAAATCCTTGTATTTTTTATTTTAATAAAAAAGATTTAACCACAGACCCTGAATTCAATAAGGTCCCCTACGATTATGTTGTAGATCATTATAATGACTTTTTTGGCACTTCTTTCTCTATGGGCGAACTTAAGAAAAACGCCAAAACTAAAGACTCTTTAATTTTATTTGCTACCTTTATTATACATAAAGATCTATTTGAAAAATTAATGTCATGGATTGAGGTTTTAGTAGACGATATATATCCTTGGGCCAACCTTCCTCCTTGGCCTACTCACCACCCCCACCTAGGAGGTGTTCTAGAAAGGACTTACGGTTTATTTTTTGCTATGGAGCTGCTATCTAACCCGTCAACAGATATTCAACAACTCCCAATACAACATCCTAAAAAATACAAAATCCAAAAACATAGAGGTAGAAGCGTTGCTCTTTCAGACGCTATGGAAGAGCACGACCTAGGAGATACAGAAATATATAAGTTAAATAATATTTTAAAAAATAATCAAAAATGATTTGCCATAAAAATATCAAGTACACCTTTCACGAATGAGAAATATATTAATAAACTTTGCTGATAAAAACTACAGAAATTCTCAAGTTAGAAATTCTGCTTCTGCTTTGATGCATGGATTTGACTCCGTCCACCAGTATTCGCCACAGTCTATTGACGGCAGTTTTTATAGTAAAAATAAATCTATATTAGACCAGAAAAAGGGTTGTGGATACTGGCTATGGAAGCCTTATTTTATATTAAAAAATTTAGAGTTACTCAATAAAGAGGATATTTTATTTTACTCTGACTCTGGAGCAGATATCATAAAAGACTTTTCTCCAATAATAGAAAAAATCAGAAATTCCGAACAAGGAGTTTGTCCTTTTTCTCTTACTGGAAACCATAAAGAATTTCAATATACCAAAAGAGATTTGTTTGTGGCGCTCGATTTAGATAACGAAGAATTCTCTGAAAGCGAACAGGTAATGGCTTCATTTATTGGATTTAGAAAAACTGATTTTTCTATTAACTTTTGCAGGGAGTATTTAAAATACGCCCAAATAGAACAGCTAATCACTGATTCTCCAAGCAAAAAAGAAAATTATAAAGGATTTAAAGATCATCGCCATGATCAATCTATTTTTAGCTTGCTTTGTAAAAAAAACAATCTTCCGCTTATAGGAGATCCTACTCAATGGGGGCAAAGACATAAAGAATTACATCCTAGACACCAATTTATTTGGCATAGAAGAAATAATAATAGCATTAAAGTTGAGCCTAGGGACCTGGAAGGCGTACCTGTAAGATTAATAGTTGGGTAAAAAATTTGATTATATATGAACAAAGCAGACATACTTAAAATAAAAGTATTAAACAATAATTCTATCTATAGGCTATCTGATCTTTTTTGGGGCAGTAACCCTCGCGATGCTGATAGATTACTATCTTGCGGCAAGTACCAAGACTCAATTCTAACGCAATATATTAAAAATAAAAAAAAGTTTAGGGATTGGGACACTTTAGCTGAAATAGTTGAAAAAAAATTAAATTCTAATTCTTTTAAAAAAGCAGCTAAAAGAGAATTAGTGCTTCACGCTAGACTTGGAGATGTTTTTGTCAGCGGAAAGAGTTGGCTAAGAGAGAATAGCAGATCGTTTTATGAAAATCTCGTTAAAGAAATTCCCAGCTGGAGAAACGCCTACGATATAGACAAGGTTACTTGTGTTACGGCTCATCATTTTGGTCACGAGTACCCCCAAAAGTTTGTTGATTCGGCTGTTAAAACAGGCTTTTTATATTTAAGCAAAATTAATAACAAAATAAATCACAACGGCTGGAGTTTTGATTATTTTTCAAACGAAGACTTTGATAAAGATTTGATTTACATGGTTTCTTCTAGCAACTATGTCGCAAGTTATCAACAAGGATTTCATAAATGCGAAAAATTTGGATCTAATCTTGGCATTTCAGATATCATTAATGAACTAAGAACTTTACTAAGTAAATGAAACGCATTATATCATTTTGTTTGTTTGGCGATGAGGCGAAATACTATTTTGGCGCTCTTGAGAATATAAAACTAAGAGACAGGTATTTCAAGGGGTGGGTCTGCCGATTTTATATAGCATCATATTGTGAGGCCCATCCTGTGATATTAAAACTCAAAAAAAAGCATAATGTTGAGATAGAGGTATGTTCCATACCACAAAATAAAGAAAAGCAGATAACGGGGGCTAGATTTTATGCAATTGATGATCCTGATGTTGAGGTAAATATATCGCGAGACACTGATAGTAGACTCTCAAAGAGAGATTCTTGGGCTGTAAATAAATGGCTATTAATGAATACTAATGCAATGACTATCCGAGATCACCCAGGCCACACACAAAAATGGCCTATAATGGCAGGCATGTGTGCGTTTAAATCGAGCGACATTAATTACCGTAATGAATACCAGAAATATACAAAAAACAAAGGGGGATATTATGGCATTGACCAGCTTTTCTTGAGGGACGTAATCTATCCTAAATGCAAAAATGAATTGACAATTTTTGGAGATTTTCAAAAAGACACAATACCGATAAAAATACCTCGGATTGATTATGAATTTATAGGTGACACTTATGATGAGAATAATATACGCAAGCCTGAGTATAAAAGTATATTAAAAAGACATATTGATAACCAATGAAAAGCTTATTGGTTTCAGTTAATTATTCCGATTACTTGGATTATATATTACCATATAACTCCTTAATTTTTGATGAGATAATAGTGGTCACTATTAAGTCCGATATTGACTGCCAAAGAGTTTGCGATAAACATAAAACTGTAAAATGTATAGTTGTAGAAGACTCTTTAATCAAATACAACAATGCAGCCTTTAATAAAGGTAGGCTTGTGAACGAGGGGATGTCTTATTTGGAAGGCGAAAACTACCAAGGATTTTTATGCCTAACAGACAGCGATGTTATTTTTAATAATTTCAACGCCAGATTCAACCATCATATTGATAAATTAAATTCTATTGGAATTGATACTCGTCAAGTTCTTATGGGTATGGCTAGATATATAATAGAAAAGCAAGAAAACTTTTTATTATGGCAAAAAAATCCTCACCAAGAACATGATTTCCTGAAAAGGTTGCCATTGGGCAAGGAGAGAACGCTATTGGGTTACGCGCAGATATTTTACTTTGATCACTTAGATGAATACAGAGACCACAATAACCAGCCTATATGGACGCAAGATCTCCATTGCGTGAATGCACAAATTGTTGACTCAAAATTTATAGGTAAATTTCAAAATAGAGCGAAACAATCTTTAAATTGGAGGGATAGAGTTACTCAAGACGCCGATGAGTATATTTATGAATTTATAAAATATGGAGACAAAGAAGGTTTAGAGTATGGTGTACATATAGAAGATAAGGAGATGTTTTGCCTTCATATTGGAGAGACTTGGTTAAATAGAGATGGAAGAGTAACAGATAAATGGATATGAAAAAGAAGATAAAAATTTATACCCCCATGCAAGGAGCCACCTCCGAAGAAAACGCACAAATATTGCAGCCAGGCATAGCTAATAGCGACTTGTGTGAGTTAGTGAAATTACCAGATCAAGTTCGCACCCTAGACAACCCCGATGGCCCCTACATAAAAGCCGCTCCCCAAACCGCTGGTAGGCCAAAAGATGTAGACTTGATGATACTGCACGGCTGCATGCAGCCAGATCAGGCCATTGTTTGGAGAGAGCAGTACCCTGATGTTCCTGCAATTATTATGGATTACAAGGACGAGCTCGAATTATATCATCCCAAGGCGCGAGTTTTGGGGCATTTCAAAAGAAACATGGCGATTAGAAAATGGGGGAAGCCCTTGGGGGTGCAAGACTACTCTCCCCATGTAGTGCATTTTTCTCCTTATTGTGTGAGAGAAGATATTGTAGAAGAGTTTGAGAAACATAAAGGCAAGCCTAGAGATATGGATGTTTGTTGCTTCTTTGAGTCTAACGATGATAATTGGAGTCAGCATATTCCTATGCATTATCAAAGGGGTGGGGCATTAAGGGAAATGGTTGAAAGGCACCTGGGTTGGTGTGGAACTAGGCGTCTTATAGCTTCTGCACTAAAGGCTGCTCAAAAATGGTACGGTTGTGGTTACAATTTGCATGTTGGTAAAACTGGAGGGGGTCAAACCGATGGGCGCCGCACCCCTCAGGAAGACTATTGCAGGTTAATGGCAACCACTAAAATTATTGTCACTGCTACCCCTGACGGCTGGGAAGGAGACTATAGGCTAATGGAAGCTATGAGTAGCGGAGCTTTAGTTCTTCATAACCGCATGATATTACCTCCAGTGGGTTTAGTAGATGGAGAGCATTGGATTGTTTATGATGATCATATTGATATGCTCGAAAAAGTTTATTACTACATGACGAACCAAGATGCAGCCAAGGCAATTGGGGAGGCGGGCAAGAAGTATGTAATGGAAAATCACCGACCCCACCATAGAGTAGAGTCTTGGCTAAGAACAGTTAATATTCTATAGTTGTACCAGTGAATATTATACTTAATAGATGCATGCGTACTGCAGGTAGCGCCCTAAGCAATATATTCAGAGAGCTTGATGCGCGTAATGCTATCAGCTTTTTTGATTGCAGGCATTTACCTTATGAGAAATCTAAATTAAAAAACAGTTCAATATGGAATCAATCCTATAAAATTTGTACAGTTAGAAACCCTTACGTTAACACAATTTCTTTGTATTTTAGAATATCCAAACACCACAATACCTCTTCTATATCTAACTTAAATAAAGATCAAAAAGAAGAATTCAAGAGTGATTTAAAAAAACACATTTATTCTAACGATGGAAACAATACATTAACGCAAGAAATCAAGAGGCAGCATGATATCATTTTTAATGAATCTGGAAACTTATGGGCGGATTTTATTTTTAGATTTGAAGATGGAATAAGCGGAGTGAATAAAATCTTAGAAGAGTTAAATTTAATGGAAGAAGCGGAAGCGTGCAAGCATTATTCATTTTTCATTAAAGAAAATAATAAAAAACCATCTATCGATATAGATGAATGGCTAGATAAGAACACAAAGAACTTAGTCTATAATTTAAGAAAAAAAGAATTTGAAAATTTTAACTATTGTATTTAAAAGATGGTGGACGTTATAGGCATAACTGTTTGTGTTAATTATGGAGCATTACTCAAAATAGCCCTAGAAGTAAATTCATCAATACTTAAACACATCTATGTCATAACCAAGGAAGATGATTTAGAAACAATTGAAGTCTGTAAAAAATACAATAATGTTGAGGTTCTTTATCATGATTTTAAAGTTGGAATGGGATGGTTTGATGTTCATCAAAAAAGATTTGAGAATGGCCAGATGAATCAGCCTCCTGATTCCCGCAAAGAATACTGGCCTAAGTTCTTAGAAAATGCTAACTCAAAAGCCTTTAACAAGGGTTCAGGTCTTAGAATCGGACAAGAAAGAGGGGCAAAAGATTTTCCTAATGCGTTTCAATTAATTTTAGATTGCGACATAGTTCTTTCAGAAGGTTTGCCGATTACAGATGATGATTTAGAATCCGATGTTTTGTATACCCCGTCCTCAAGGAAAGACTTCCTCTCGCTTAAGGACTTCAAATCTATGGAAAGATTTTCTTTTTATGGAACGCCGAAATCTGGCTGGGGCTTTTTTCAGCTCTACAAACCCTCCTCAGAGGAGGCTAGAGTGCTTTATGACGAGTGGCACTCTGCTGCGCAGAACGATGTTTGGTTTAGGGATGATATCATTAATAAAGATTTCTCTAAACTTAGAACTTTAGATCTTTCGGTTTCTCATTTAGGGCAAAAAGGAGAATCTAAATTTGAGCAAGACTATCAATTTTTAATAAATGAATAGTTTTTCACGAGCCGACTTAAATGGCATTCAATTCGAATTTTAAACATGATAATATCACATAAACATAAATTTATATTTGTTAAGACCCATAAGACATCAACGCAAACCTTTATGAAGTTTATTAAACCTCATTTAGGTTCTGATGACGTAATGGCAGGAGACCCTTCCAACGAAGTCAACGAGGATACTAAAGTTAATGTAGACAAGGTTTTTGAAGATACAGGTAAATCAGCGCTTGCCTATCAAGAGAAGTACGGCAACCATCTTCCATGGTTTATCATTAAAGAAATAGTGGGTAATGAAATATGGGATTCTTATACTAAATTCACTATCGAGAGAAGTCCCAAAGACAGAATGGTTTCTTTGTTTTGTTTTTTAAATTCTATCCTGATTAAACCTGGGCTGTTTTTGCCCTCACCTGAGCTAAGATCCAGAACAAAGGGTCCAGAAATGAAAGAGATGCTTTCCCAAAGTCTTCTGGGGTTATATCCCGAAGAAATCAGATCTTATTTTGAGGACTGGGCTTTGCTACAATTATCTGCAGAGGAGCTGCCTCTAACAGATCATGATACATATGGTGTTGCCGCCTTAGAAAAAGAACGGGCAATATATAAAAAACAAAATCAAAAATTAGGATTTAAATTATATGACATTGACAAAGAAGAGGTTGCCTTCACGCCTCCCAGTGGCATAGCTCACAGTAGATTTCCTTACTTATCTAATCCAGATATATATATTCGCATGGAGCCATTTGTCAAACATCAAAACACGGAGGGCCAGTGTAGGTTCTTAAATTATGGGTATTATTATGACGGGAAAGATCTAGCCGTAGACAATATCATTGATTTTAAACATGTCGCAGACAACATTGGTAAGTTTTTTAAGAATAATTCTATAAATATAAAATGCAACAAATCAATATATGATTCCAACTCGCAAAACGTTCATTATAGAAAAAATACCAATGCCAAATCTAAAGATTGGTGGTTTGATGGTGCTAGAGGTTCGCAGATCAACGGCGTTATAGAAAAAAAGTTTAAATTATTAAGTGGCTTGATTGAATTGTAGCCTTTGTTTGTGTATCTATTTTTGGATATGGAAAATAAAGAATTTACAATTAATGTTTGCTCCTTTATGGGCAGGGAATCTAATATAAAAATCCTTCACCAATATATTGAGGAAGGCTTAAGGATCGGGTCGATCGATAAGTATTACATGATAGACATGACCCGAAACAAATCGGATCATAATTTCATTTGGAGCGAGTGCCAGAGACTGAATAAAACTTACCCAGACAGGGTGTTTGTCTCAAACAGAGAAGAGCGTGGAAAGCAGATACAAGATGGAACAGTAATGGACAGCGTTGGTTATTGGGCTCCGTTTTATAAATTCATGGGCACCTTTAAAGACAATGATGTCATCATAAAGCTTGATGACGACACTCTTTTTCTTGACGTAGAGACTCTTCGTTCCGCCGCACAGTTAAGGTGGGAAAATAAAGATCCAATCATAATGCATTCTAATTGCATCAACAATGGAATGACCGCTTTTCATCAGGCAAAGAAAGGCATGTGGAATTTCCCCGACAAGGAGATTGAAATGTATCCTCCGTGCGGTTTGACTGGCCCCCTTTTTGCTCACCCAAAAATCGCATGCAAATGCCATAAGCAATTTATATCAGACCTCATTAGGAACCCTAACAGCCTAGAATCTTACAAATTAAAAGAAAATATTTATTTTAATGCCCGAGTCTCAATTAACTGCATATTCATGCTTGGTTCCGATAGGAAGCATTTTATTAACATTGATGCACAAGACGAGTACATTACCAGTTCTAAATTAGGCCAAGAGCTTGACAGGCCCAATATGATAATTGGGGATTTTATAACCGCACATCATACCTACGGTGTGCAGGAGCCAGTAATGGAAGACGAGGGAACCTTCGAGTTGTACGAAAATCTTGCAAAAAATTGGTTTAAAAACGATGTGGAGAGAATTAATAAAGAAATTACTAATTCATTTGGATCTGCTACTCCCATTAAGTTTAATAATGCATACATAAATAGATCGTGGGTTGATGAGAACTCTTTTGTTATTCAAAATGCTCGAAGCAAAAAATACATGACCCTAACATATGATGTTCAAGAGAGAAAAGATCCCAAAACCAAAAAGGGGAATGGCGTACTCTTTCTGAGAACGGTATTGTCTGGATCAGACAATGACAAGTATGCATTCAATATGGATTCAAATATTTATACATGCACAGAGCTCCTAAAAACAACTAACCCCAACAAAGAAAACCCTCAGTTTATGGCGTTTTATGTGAGCCGTTTTTTTCAACAGAATTATACAAAAAACGGAGTAAAGTTACATGAGCAGCAGGATGGGACGTGTTTAATTGAATCGAAGTCGGACCCAGGAATGTTTTTATTCTCCAAGGAGGATGACGACGCTGGACAGGTGTTATATTTCTTTCGAAAAAAAGAAGATGGATTTGAACCAGATAGCTGGAACTTTATAAGCATGAAAGACAGGGCTAATGAAATTTTTATATCCAATATCATTAGAAAAGATTTAGGCAAGTATGAAAACGACCCTACCTACGCGGAAGCAGTTTGCGACAAGGACTTTCCAAAAATGATCACTCCTCGTGGTTTTTATTGGACTGTTAGGGGTCATTTATGGGAGTTTATCCAGCTAGATAATGGAAATTATCATATCAAATGTATTGATGACGAAAGAAAATCTGTTTGGTTGTCTAATTTAGGCAGCATAGCCAAGACCACGGATACCCCCCGTAACCAATGGAAGCTTCATAAGGCTGGGGGTAAGCACAAGATACAAGAAGTTAGTAGTGGTTTATTTTTAAAGGTCCATGATTCTGGCGCCTTAGTGCTGGATGGAGGCGCAACGCTTTTTACTTTGTCTCTATAATGAAAATTAATATAATTGGGTGCGGGCTATCTGGAGTGACGGCAGCGATCCTTCTAAAAGAGCAGGGCCATCAAGTAGAGATATTTGAGCTAAGAGACCATATCGGCGGCAACTGTTATGACTCAAAGATTAATGGAGTAACTGTTCATAAGTATGGGTCACATATTTTTCATACAAACGATGAGGATGTGTGGTCATTTTTAAATAGGTATACTAAGTTTAATAGTTATGTCCATAGGGTGCGAGCCAATACAAAAAATGGATTAATTTCTATCCCCTTTAGCAAAAAAACGGCAGGAGAATTAGGGGAAGATTTATCTCCTAAGGAAATTCAAGACCTTCTTTTTAAAGAATATTCGGAGAGACATTGGGGTGTCAAGTGGGAAGATTTACCTAAATCCATAACAGGAAGAGTGCCAAATAAAAGAGATGACTTTGATGATCGATATTTTACTGACAAGTATCAAGGCATTCCAGAAAAAGGTTATACAGAAATGTTTCACTCCATGCTTGATGGGATAAAAGTTAACCTAGGTGTTGAGCGGGGTGCGTGGAGGAAATTAAAGTGTGATAAGTTAATCTGGACTGGTAAAATTAGCGAATATTTCAATCTAGAATTTGGTAAATTGCCATACCGATCACTAAGGTTTCAGCATTTTTATACAAAAAAGAGTGATGATTTTTCTTGGGAGAAAGGTGCGGTCATTAATGAGTGTAATAAGCAGCCCTTTAATCGCACAATGGATAGTAGCGTATATTTAAACGAACAGGTTGACGAAACAGTATTAACCAGAGATTTCCCCGAAGAACACAACGAATACAATGAAGCTATTTACCCTAAGAATTTTGGATCTGCTAAGCATATATATTCAAAATACAAGATCGCAGCAGAAGCAGATAAAAACACCATTTTTCTTGGCAGGTTGGCTACTTATAAATATTTAGACATGTGGATGGCCGTGAAGCAGGTCATGACCAAACTTCGTTAAATTTTTCTTGACAGATATACATGCCTAGTATATCCTGGAGCAATGTCAAAAAAATGCTTAAACAAAAGGCAGATTATTCAAAAACATATTAACGAACCTACGACAGCCAAAAGACCTTTTTGGAAAAAAGAAATGACTCTTCTAAATAGATTTCTTGAAGAGTTCCCTGATCAATGTTTTTGGAGCGATGTTAACTTTGGGCAAAAGTTTGACAGTCTAGCTATACTTGCTAGCCCGAACTGGAAAAAACTTGTAAAACGCAAATTTTTAGATTATAATTACAAAATTCCCAAACCAACTCAACACGAATTATCCCCCACAAAAATAGGAAAAGATGCAAACATCGGAAGAAGAAAAAGAACAATCAAAGACTTTTTGTCAGAAAGATATGAGTAAAACATTAAATAATATTAAAGCGTTTCTTGATGACAAGAACAACAAAAGGTTTCATTATAATGACCACGAAGAGCTGGACTATAAGATACCAACTGGGAGTTTAAATTTAGATCTTGCGTTGGACGGCGGCCTACCTGCTGGAGTGCATAGGTTTACGGGAGTGAATGAGGGGGGAAAGACATCTTGCGCCATGGCTATAGCCAAACGATTTCAAGATCATTTTGGAGACAAAGGCATGGTTGTTTATATAAAGAGCGAAGGGAGGCTGGGGCCAGAGATGATAAGAAGGTCGGGACTAGACGCTTCTGAAAATAAATTTTTTAAATTTGACTGCAATGTATTCGAAAAGGTATTTGAATTAATTCGCATGCTTGTAATGGACAATGAAGAGGAAAAGAAATATTTATTTATAGTTGATAGCGTCGATGCTTTATGTCGTCAGAATGATTACGACAAGCCTTTTGAAGATAGCGAACAAGTCGCTGGAGGCGCCCTTATAACTTCTGTTTTCTTAAAAAAAATGGTACTCCCAATACTTAAGTTGAACCACATGATGATTTTAACATCCCAGGTTAGGGTGGAGGTTGCTACAAATCCTTATGCTGCAAGAGGCGGCCCAAAAACAAAGCAGGCTGGAGGGAACGCAATAAAACATTATGCTAACTTTATTTTAGAGTTTCAAGAGCGCTATAACAACGATATTATATTTGAAAATCCTAGTGCAGCAAAACTTGAAGACAAGGGCAATCCAATTGGCCACATATGCAAGGTAGTTTTTCGCAAAAGTGTTAATGAACGCACGGGAGCAATGGTAAGATATCCAATTAGATACGGAAGGACCAATGGAACTTCTGTTTGGCTAGAAAAAGAGGTCATTGAGATGTCTTATTTGTGGGGATTCTTGGAGAAAAAAGGAGCTTGGATTTCCTTAGACAAAGAAGTTGCAGATAAATGCTCTCAAGCGGGAATTGAATTTGTTGAAAAAATACAAGGAGAGCCTAAGTTGATTGATTATTTAGAAAATAATGCTCCGTTTAGAGATTTTTTATTAGAATTGATCACCGAAGAAGTTGCATCCCTCAGATGAGGTTCGTTACGCTTGGCGGGGCCGCTCGATCCGTAATTAATCCTAAGAAATATCTTATTAATTGGGACGGGAAAAGCAGAAGCAAGATACAAAAAGCCACAAAGTCTTTTTTAAAAGAATATTGGTTTAGTCATGTTGTATTTGAAGAGTTCCCAGTAGCGGGTTCCAGGCTATCGTTAGATTTTTACAACGCCAATAAAAAAATAGCTATTGAAGTTCAGGGGGCTCAGCACCGAAAGTATACGCCTTTTTTCCATGGCAACAATAAATATAATTATATAAACCAGCTCAGAAGAGACCAGAACAAACTAAAATTTTGTGAACTAAACCATATACAACTCGTAGAGATTTACGACAGGAGGGAACTCACTCTGGATTTTTTTAAAAATGTCGGTATCTCTTTGTAAAAGTGTATTACATAATAAGTCTATGAACTTTGATCCTAATAATATCCCTAGCTTTGAAATGCCCCAACAGATCTTTGATAAGATCTACGATTTCTCTAGTGCGTCCGAGGTCTCTCGCGGAGTCCTGATTGCATATCTTCTTCAAGATGGCTCCCCTATAATATACGCTAGGTATGGCAGTCGTATTGTAGAATTTGGATTAAGAAAAGCTATGGAATCTTATCTGGAAGAAGTAGAAGCTTCTAGCTCGGTTACAGGCATCGATATAGATAATGGAGACGGTCTCGAGGGATTATAATCCTTGACACATACCCATTTTTAATATACTATTAGATCATGATTGAATCTAAAGAGCTTGAAAGGCATCTTTTGGCTGGGCTTATTAAACACCCAGAAATGTACGCAGAAATTGCTCCGTTTATTTCTGAAGACGACTTCTCTACAGAAGCGAGTCAAGTTCATGCCACTATATTCAAAATATTAAGAAACTGTATTGACAAAGGAGTACAGGTAGACGAAGTGGTTCTTGCGCAGAAGGTTAAAGATTTTAATATATCTTTTGAGGACAATATTGATATTTCTCAATACATTGCTTCTTTGGGCTTGAGAAAAATATCAGAAAAGGGAGTAACCAATTCAGCTCAAGAACTTAAAAAGATTAGCGTAAGAAGGTCTATTTACGCTTCCGCTGTAGAAGTAGCCAAGAAAATGAAAAGTCTGGGATCGAACCATTCTTTTGACGACATTATTAGCGCTGCGGACAACATTTATAATAAACAGATAGATCTTTACCATGTAAACGACGCACCCCAAAATATTTATGCGTCAATGGAAGAGGTCATTGAAGAGCGCGGAGATAATCCAAAGGAAGAATTTGGTTTCATGGGCCCCTATAAAAGGGTGAATGAATTGTATGGTTCTCTTTTGAGGCCAGGAAATATCTCTGTTATTGTCGCTCGTTCTGGAGTGGGAAAGACTACCTTTTGCTTGGATTTTATAAGCAAGGTTTCTCGAAAATACAACAACGTTCCTGTCTTACACTTTGATAATGGAGAAATGTCCCAAGAAGAGATTACAATGAGGCAATGTTCAGCCTTGTCAAAAGTTCCAATACATTATCTCGAGAGCGGCATGTGGAGGAATAATCAAGATTTTGTCAAGCGAATTAGAGACGTTTGGAAAATTATTAAAGATTTTAAGTTCCATTATTATAATGTCGCTGGGCTCTCAGTTGATGAAATGGCTAATGTTTTACGTCGTTTTTATTATTCGAACGTTGGAAGAGGAAAAAATATGATATTTAGTTTTGATTATATTAAGACTACTGAGCAGACTCAAAATAGAAATAGTTCTGAGTGGCAAGTCGTGGGAGATATGGTCACTAAATTTAAAAACGTTATCCAAAAGGAGATTTTGGGTGACGATGGCCCTGTTATTTCAATGATGACCAGCGTTCAAAGCAACAGGCATGGAATTACAACTAATCGTCGCGCAGAAAACGTGGTTGATGACGAGAGCGTAGTTTCCTTGTCGGATAGGATAATACAGTTTTGTTCTCACATGTTTCATTTAAGAAGAAAAACCTTAGACCAAATACAAGAAGAACCAGATGGATTTGGTTCGCACCAATTATCTTGTCTAAAATCAAGGCATTTGGGTTCAGATTACCAAAGAGCAGTTCAGCCAGTAGAACTGCCTGATGGATCTAAAAGAAATAATTATATCAATTTGGAAATTGATAATTTCTCTATTGAGGAGAGGGGTGATTTAGTAGATATGGTAGAAGCTTTGAATTTTAATGATGTGTCGCCTCAAGAAAATTTCATAGACAATCTCCCAGACGAATTATAATGTCAGGCACAGTAAAAGAAGTGCTCGAGTCCTTGGGTTATAAATTAAAGGATAGAGGGGCGTATTGGCAAGCGACTGCCATATATAGGGACGGAGATAATCAGACAGCATTACAAATTTATAAAGATACGGGAGTATGGAGGGATTATGTTGACAGGGATGGTAGTAATAACAATCCTTATTCAAGGTTCGAATTATTGGTTCAAAAAACTTTAGGAACCAGTAACCCATATACAATTAAGAAATATTTAAAAGATTCTAATTTAGGCGATTTAAAAAAAAAGCGCAGCAACCTCGAAGGAAAGATAGAGATGGAAGAGATATACGACATTAGTATTTTAGATAAGCTGCTCCCGCATTATAAGTTTTATAATAACAGGGGGATCTCAGACACTACTTTAAAGTTTTTTTTGGGTGGGTTTGCAACGTATGGGCAAATGAACAAGAGGTTTGTATTCCCTATTATTAATATACATGGCCAGATACACGGGTTTGCTGGCAGGGATATGATTGACGGAGAGAACAGGCCCAAATGGAAGCATGTAGGAAGAAAATCTAATTGGATTTATCCTGCCCATTTAAAGTTTCGTACAGGTGAGTCAGTATCAGATATTATTTCTCAGAAAGATTCGGTAATTCTTGTGGAAAGTATTGGAGATCTTTTATCCTTGCATGAACATGGAATCAAAAATGTTTTGGTAACGTTCGGCCTAGACATTTCTCCGTCCTTGATCTGTTTTCTTTCGGGAATAGGCTTGAATAAGATTACCTTATCTTTCAACAATGATAGCTCTAAAGAAGATAACAGAGGATTAAATGCATGCATTAAGAATTATCTTAAGCTATTGGGGCATTTTGACCCGAATGTTTTGCAGATATGCCTGCCAGTCAAAAATGACTTCGGAGATATGGATGAAGATCATTTTGTTACGTGGAAAAATAAGGCTAAAGAGTTAGATATAGAAGCGCAAAAAAACTATATCATTAAGTCGGCCAAGCTTCTTTTTAAAAAAGGTCGGTTGTCTAAAAACATAATGAAGAACCTTAAATATATTAATGAATAAAGAAGAACTTACCCCTTTGTCTGCCAGTCGAATTAAGACTGCCCAAACATGTAGCTGGACTTACTTTTCTAAGTACGTTTTAAAGCTTCCAGAGTCAACCAATGAGGGAGCATCTAAAGGATGGATTTGTCATCTTATATTTGAGCTTCTTGGCGCAGACAAGCACGCTTCCCACCTTAAAAAAATCTTGGACTCGGGTACGATTTATGCTTCAGGCCCCATAGCTAGATTAGTGTCTATTTATGCAGGTAGATTGGACATCAATTATCCAGAAGCCTTGGAGGATATGGATGAGATGACTTTAAAAGGTTTAAAGTATGATTTTTTTGGAGATACCGAACAAGTACCTAAGGAGGCTATATCCGAAAAGGATTTTGACCTTACGGTAAAAAAAGACGGGAAGCACTATCGGATTAAAGGTTTTATTGATAAATTATTTTTATATAATAAACACGCGGTAATAAGAGATTTCAAGACAAGCAAACAGGTATTTAAAGGGAAAGATGCTACGGATAATTTGCAAGACCTAATGTATTCCTTAGCAGTAAAACAGATGTATCCTAAATACAAAAAAAGATTTTCTGAATTTTTATTTTTGAGATTTCCTTTGGGAAAAGATTTGGTAGGAGCTACAGGCAAGGGGCTACTTCAAATGAACGAACTAGAAGATGAAGAGCTTGAGGGGTTTGAGTATCACCTAACAGAAATAAATAAATATTTAAATGATTTTACGGACGCAAAAGCCCGCGTGGGATTTGCTGCAACAAAGCCTTACCCTAAAGACGGTTCCTTTGGCGGCCCCTTGTCTTGCGGTAGAGAGGGTTTTAAAAAGTTTAGAGGAGAGCCTTTATTGGATCAGGATGGCAACAAGATACCTGCGTATATTTGTCCTTTCAGGAGGCCTATGGATTATTATGTTTTAATTAATAAAGACGAGAAGATAAAAGCTTCGGCCTTCAAGGAGAAGCGTATTGATTTAGAAAAAATACAAAAAGATGGAGATACAATAGAATTAAGATCGTATAAGGGTTGCCCTCATTGGAATAAAAAGGATGAGTTTGATTTTTGAGTTGACTGCATTGATTGTAAGTGTTATTCTGTATTGATGATCCCTTTATTTAAATCACACTACTCCATAGGCAAAAGCATTTTAACTTTTGAGGAACCTTCAGAAAAAACAAAAAACCGAAGCATACTTTCTATTGCCAAAGATGCGGACTTAAAGGATATCGTCTTAGTAGAAGACTCCTTGATAGGTTTTCTAGAAGCACGCGACGGGGCAAGAGATCATGGCCTTAATCTTAGGTTCGGGCTAAGAATCTCCATGTCTAACGAGGAATCAAAAGATTCGTCGTGCGTTCACAAAATAGTAATTTTTGCTAAAAATTCTTTAGGATGCAGGCTTTTAAATAAAATTTACACAAACGCTTTTACGATCGGCGGAGGCGTTCTTTCGGAGGAATACTTGAAGGATATTTGGGATGACTCTGCGTTAAAACTTGCCATACCTTTTTACGATTCTTTTATTTTTAATAATGCAATGTCATTTTCTAGTTGCACCCCCGACTTTTCTTTTGCTGATCCTATTTTTTTTACAGAAAATAATAATTTACCCTTTGACGGCTTAATTGAAGACGAGGTTGATGCTTATTGCGACAGGAACTGTCACTCAATATTAGAAACAAAAAGCATTTTCTACAAAGCTAAAAAAGACTTCTCTGCATATCAAACGTACAAATGCATCTGCAACAGGACGTTCAAGACCAGGGATTTAACGGTGCCCAATTTTGACCACCAAGGGAGTGATTCCTTTTGTTTTGAGGAATGGTTACCTACGAACGAAAAAAAATAAAAACGGGAGCCAGTAGTCAGTGGACGATATATGGATGCGACTAGCTTTCGTCAACCAGTGTAGCGTCATCCATAATATTGTAGTAGAATGTAGTCTGATAATACCTCGTCAGGTAACTAGATTGATAAGTACTCCAATCAGATACAGTTTCTGTAAAATAAGATGGCTTATTAAAATCGTCGGGATTGGAAGTGCCAGTTGCAACACCTGTCGTAAAATAGTGGTAGCTTTCCTGAATTCCCCTCATCAATGTCCTGTAGTCTCCTGTAGCTTCTGCTTCAGTTATCGTGCTCCCCCCATATCGAATAGATGCTAAAGGAATGGTTAAATCGGTGCCATCAATACCTATGCCATTAAATACTCCGCTGGATGATACATTAATACTCATATTGCAAATATATACACGTAAAATTTATAGCTTCCGTTTTTTATTGACTATTTATTCATTATCTAGTATGCTACACAACATGAAAGATGAACTTTTACGTTTTAAGAAAAACCAAAAATACATGGTATTCGATTTTGAGACTTGTAACTTAAATCTATGCAGTCTAAATAACAAGCCCTGGCAAGCTGGGTTTATCATCTGTAAGGGGGACGAAGTGATTGAGGAATTTGATTTTTTAATTAAGTGGGACAGTTTGGACATTTCTGCGGACGCGGCGAAAATCACAGGCTTCAACAGAAAGAGATATGAAAAAAATGCACAAGACCCAGAAGAAGTTTTGGGAGTTATAGAAAAATATCTATATGACCCCCAATACATAAAAATGGGACACAACTTATTGGGCTTCGATGTTTATATACATTCTATTTTTAGAAAGCTTTTAAACAAAAAGCCAGACTACTCTTATCTTGGAGACTTAATTGACACGCTATGCGTTGCTAAAGCTATACACAAAGGGATTAAGGCGGCCAAGGGTAATTTTTTATCGTGGCAATACAAGTTATGTTCCTTTAGGGAGCGCGGCATGAAAGCTAGCATTACGGCACTATGCAAACGCTATGACTTAGATTTCGATCCAAGCAAACTGCACGATGCAATTTATGACGTAAAGATGAATTACGAAATCTTTCGTCGCCAACTATGGGAGATAGAATTATGAATTTTTTTAAAGGTTTTTCAGATTACGAAGAGGCTTGCCCACCAGGCGTGCGTTTGCCAGAAATTAAAATTGAACAGCGTTTTTATGACAAATTCAACATAAAATCCCCAATCTCTAATTTTGATTTTTTAAAAAGGTTATGTTGGGAAGGGATTAAGGATAGGGGAATAGACCATTTCGAAAACAAAGATAAATATTACAAAAGGACAAAAGAAGAGTTAGATATACTTCAGGACCTTGGGTTTGTGGATTATATTTTATTAAATTGGGATGTTCATAATTTTTGCGCCGAGAAGAACATCCCCACAGGACCAGGACGAGGTTCAGCAGCAGGGTCTTTGGTTTTATATCTAATTGATGTAACAAACATTGATCCCGTGAGATATGATTTATATTTCGAGAGGTTTGTTAGCAAGAGTAGGGCGAAGAAGATAGAGGGCAAGGATGGGGTTACGTATTTAGATGGTTCATTATTAGCAGATATAGACAACGACATTTCTTACGAAAGGAGGCAGGATGTTGTTAAATTTATTGAGAATAGGTACCCATCAAGAACTTGTAATATTTTAACGCTAAACACCTTAAGCAGCAAGCTTTGCATTAAAGAATGCGGCAAGATTGTAGGCTTGTATTCCGAGCAGGATGTCAATGCGGTTAGTGATTTTATTCCCAAAAAGTTTGGCAAGGTTGCCTCTTTAATCGATTCAGTACTTGAAAGCGAAAAGTTTGAAGAATGGGTTTCTAAAAACACCCATATTTATGAGGTCGCCCAAAAGCTAGAGGGCTTGAACAAAAACACAGGAGTTCACCCTTCAGGCATTGCAATTTCTTACGACAAGCTTGAGGATATTTGCCCGCTTCAAAGCACTGGAGATGGTGGATTGGTAAGTGGTTACGACATGAATTGGGTGGCCGAGCTTATGGTTAAGTTTGACATATTAGGATTAAGAACGTTAAGTGTTATTTATGATGTATGCCAGAGCCTTGACTTATCTGTAGATCAAATACCATTGGGAGAGTCTTCTTCGTTTGCTCCATTATCTAAGGATTTCAATTGTCCGCATGGCCTTTTTCAGATTGAGGCAGATGTAAACTTTAAAGTATGCAAAAAGGTTGGTCCAAAAACTTTAGAGGAGTTAAGCGCAGTCATAGCTATTGGTCGGCCAGGCGCTTTAGATTTTATGGATAGTTTTGTAGAATTTGCTACTACTGGAGAATCTCAGAGTGTCCATCCTTTTTTTGATGATGTCCTTTCGTATACTGGGGGTATTCCTTTGTATCAAGAGCAGCTCATGAAGATGGCTGTTAAAGTAGGTTTTAGCTTGGACGAAGCAGAACAATTGAGGCGTATAGTAGGCAAAAAAAAGGTTAAAGAAATGCCTATTTGGAAGCAAAAGATTGATCAAAAAGTTATAGAGAATAACCTTCCCTCCGAGGTGGGCGAAGTGCTTTGGAGCGTGGCCGAGGACAGCGCTAACTATTCGTTTAACAAGTCTCATTCAATTTCATACGCAACACTTGCTGCGTGGACCACATACCTTAAATTCAAACACCCTCTTCAGTTCTTCAAATCCCTTCTGCGAATGTCGCAGTTTGAGCCTGCCCCGCACGAAGAGATTTGCAAAATTTCTCAAGAGTTACCTCATTTTAATATTAAGTTGTTACCTCCTGACTTAGCAAGGTCAGACATGGACTTTACTATCGAGGATAAAGATATTAGATACGGATTAAACAGTATTAAGGGTATTAGCGAAAAGTCCCTCCAGAACTTGAAAGATTTTAGGGATTCGGCAAGAATAAATAAATACGACATTTTTCTTACAGCTAAAACGGCTGGCCTTAATATTGGTACGCTTTCCGCCTTAATACAGGCGGGAGCCATGTCTTCGTGCGGAGATTCCAGTCGGTCGCTTTTGGTTTTAGAGGCTCAGGCTTTCAACATCCTTACTGACCGAGAGAAGCGTAATTTCGTGGCCCTAGGAGAGAAATATGATTATAAACTCTTAGATTGTATAGCGTCCACTCAAAGGGATGCTTTGCTCGGTGATGATAGCAAATTAATAATGCCCGAAAAAAGATTTGGGACGTTTAAGAAGAAGTATCTTCCTTATAGAGAGATTTATAATCAAAACCGCAAGCAAGAGAAGTTTGCAAACTGGTTCTTTGAAAGAAAATTGTTAGGATATAGTTATACTAATCGCTTAACTGAAGTTTTTATTGGGCAAGAATTAAACAACCTCTTATATGCTTCGAGGTTGGAGGAGGGAGATGGCGCTAAGTTTATTGGTGTAATATCTGACATAGTCAAAAGAAAGAGTCGAAACGGCAATCTTTATATTAAATTTTCTCTTTCGGATGAGACTGCCTCAATGGATGCCATGCTGCTTAATGGAAGGCAACGCACAGATAGGGGGTGGATAGAAAACAACAGAGTAGATACTTTTTTAAGTAAAAATAAAATGCCAAAAAAAGAAAGCATAGTTGTATTTTCTGCCAGGAAAGGGTCAGATATTTTATTTATGGATAGCATTGCCGTCCTAGACGAAAAGATCTTTATGAAACTAAGCGATATTAAATAGTGTAACCTTATATTGAGAATGGAAACGAAGCCCAATTTCACGCCTAGAGCCCAAGAAGCTCTGAAAATTGCAGCAGAAGCTGCTGAAGAAAATAATACTCTTGTAGTATCGATAGCGCATCTTTGCTATGGTATAGTATCGGTAGACGCAAAGGTTGTAGAGGAAACTTTTAATAGCCTAGACACCTCCGTAGATTTGGTGCAGTTGCATTTGTTGAGTATAATAGATAAGGATCAAGACTTTTCTTCAGAAAATAAGGGGGATTTTATGTATTCTCAACACGCGAATGAGTCATTGTTGATTGCCCAAAAAATTGCAGAGAAATTAGACCATGGATATATAGGTGTTGAACATATTTTATTAGCACTTTCTCAATTCTCAGAATCCCCTATTTACGAATACCTTATTAAGGTAGGTATCGACCCCAAGGTTTTTTCTGCCGCCATGAAAAGCAGGTTCGTAGAGCAGGAAGAGTCTTTAGGTATTCACCCTGAAGAGGAGCGCGAAATGGTTACCGAGCTTCCCGAGCCAGAAGGGAGGCTGGAAAATTTATCTAAATTTTCAGTTAATTTTAACGAATTAGCTAGAAATAAAAAATTAGACCCAGTTATTGGCAGAGATTTAGAGATTAAAGAAATTTCTGAGGTTTTATGTAAGCGCAAAAAAAGTAATCCAATATTACTGGGTGATCCAGGCGTAGGTAAGACGGCAGCTATTGAAGGTTTGGCCCAGAACATAGTAGATGGTTGCGCCCCTGAGTTTTTGCTTGGCAAGGTGATATATGGCCTTGATATAGGTTCATTAGTTGCAGGCACTAAATATCGTGGACAGTTCGAAGAAAGACTAAAGAAGGTCATTAAAGAGGTTTCAGAGAGTGACAAAGTTATATTATTTATTGATGAGATACATACTTTGGTCGGTGCGGGGAGCGCAGAAGGCACTATGGATGCAGCAAATATGCTAAAGCCAGCTTTAGCGCGTGGAGAAATCATTTGCATCGGTGCTACTACATTTGAGGAGCACAAGAAAACCATCTCTAAAGATGGAGCATTAGATCGTAGGTTCCAAGTAGTTAAAATAGAAGAGCCTACAAAAGAAGATTCTATTTTAATATTAAAAAGCGCATGCAAATATTATGAAAAGTTCCACGGAGTTTCCTATCCAGAGTTTATTGTAGAAAATTGCGTCCATTTGGCAGAAAAATATATAGGAGACAGACGGTTCCCAGATAAAGCCCTAGATTTGCTAGATCATGCTGGGGCAAAAGCAAAGCTAGACGCTTTTAAGCGCCCAGATAAGGCCCACAAATTAGAGAAGGAGCTTGAAGATCTAATGCTTCAAGAAGAAACTTCGGGCAAGACTCCAGAGCTTACAAAAAAACAAAATGATTTATTTCATTCTTACGAAAAGCTTTTAGTAAAGTGGGCAGACAAAAAAAGCAAGACGCCGAGTTATGTTTCAGATAGAAACTTGTTTGAAGCGCTGTCTCAAAAAGCAAAAATTCCCTTGGATTCTATTTTTATAAATAGCTCCCGTAAATTTGTAGGCTTAAACGAGAAACTTAAAAATGCCTTGATAGGGCAGGATGTCGCAATTGATAAATTATATAGTTGTTTGTTGCGTGGGCATACCCCTTTAAAAGAAAAGAACAAACCGTTTGGAGCTTTCTTATGCTTAGGTTCTAGCGGTGTAGGCAAAACGTTTTTGGCTAAAACTTTAGCTAAGGAAGTTTTTGGTGGTCGTGGGAGATTGATACAGCTGGACATGTCTGAATATTCTGAAAAAATTTCAGCCTCACGTATGGTTGGATCTTCTCCTGGCTACGTTGGCTACGAAGAGGGCGGTCAGTTAACGGAAAAAGTTAAAAAGAACCCATATTCTGTAATTTTATTTGATGAAATTGAAAAGGCAGACGCATCAGTACATCAGATGCTTCTTCAAATCATGGAAGAGGGCCACTTAACAGATAGTTTTGGCAAAGAGGTTAGTTTCGCCAATTGTATAATTTTGCTAACTGGTAACGTAGGCGCCCACTTACTTACGGAAAATAAGTCAATGGGATTTCTTACTACTGACGTAGATAATTCCACAGAAGTTATCAAAGAGGCTTCTAAACATTTTAAGCCAGAGTTCCTTAATCGCTTGGACGATATTGTTGTTTTTAATACGTTGGGACTTCCTGAAATCACTCGCATAGTTAAGTTGGAGCTTAAAAATTTAAAGGAAAAACTGTCTCCTTCAGGAGTCAAAGTTAATTTTGCCCCCAAAGTTTGCAACTTTATATCCGATATTGCTTTTGAGAGAAACGATGGAGCGCGACCCATTAAAAAAATTATTAAAGACGAGATAGAAAATAAAATGGCGACGCTGCTCGCCTCCGAAGTAAAAGATATCGCTGTATCTATCAAAAAGCTAGAAATCTCTGTTAACGAAAAAAAAATAAAAACGAAAACCAGTCAATAGTGGACGATACATGAATAACAGTCAAAAAAAATACTCAAAAAGCCCAAGAGGTAAGCTCGCACAAGATAAGGCTAGAAAAAAATATGATGAATCAGATATGGAGAGGCGCAGGGCACAGAAGAGGGATTACATGCGTAGAAAACGAGCGCAAAACCCTAATTATTGCAAGTGGAAATAGGAATTCCAATACTAGCAGTACATTTATGTATTTTAATTTTCTTATTATGGAGAAGGGATAAACTATTATATATAGAGAAGATAGAAACAGCCAGTCTCAAATCTCAAAAAATAGTATCTCAGAAAAAAAGCTCAGAGGTCAGGACAGGGCAGATTGCTGAGCACTTTTCTCCCTTATTAAAAGATTTTAAATATAATCGCAAGCAGGCAAGATTTCTTGCTTCTCCAATTGATTTTATTATCTTTGAAGAAGATGAAATAATATTCATGGAAGTCAAAACGGGCAAAAGCCAGTTGAATAAAAATCAGCGCAGAATAAGAGATCAAGTAAACGAAAAGAAGGTTAGGTGGGAGGTGTTTAGAATTGAATAAAAAACAAACTCAGGCCTCTACTCTCCCTCGTGGAATTGGTCCTCAAATTATACAATTAGGCAAGGAAGGTTTGAGTTATCGGGAAATTTCTCGAACCGTCCCCTGCTCTATTAGCACTGTTAATTACCATTTAGCTGAAGGGGGTAAGCAAAAATGTCATGCTCGGCGAGCCCTGCGCAGAGAGAAAAATACTTTGGCAACGAAGATAGAAAATTTTTTTGGCACGACTCGTAGAATGAAATTTAATTCTGAGATTAAACGTTTTTCGGTGGAGGATTTTATTAAAAAGTTCGGCAAGAATCCAAAATGTTATTTAACGGGACAATCTATAGATTTAAACAATAAACACACTTATAGCCTAGACCATATTACACCTTTGTCTAAGGGTGGAGGCTGTTCTTTAAAGAATTGTGCTCCAGTTATTGCAGAAGCTAACAGGATGAAAGGAGCTCTCGCTTTAAAAGATTTTAAAAAGATTTGCAAGCAGGTTACTAAAAATTTTAAATAGTATAAGGCTTGCCTAAAAGTGGTTTAATATGTGGATCTCCTGCAACTCCACCACTAGCTGTAATTGTTGCAGAGCAGCTCCAATCTATGCTAGAACTACCTGGGTCTACATGGGCCCCTATAGGGCTACCTAGATATGATGCTGTGCAGTTATATATTCCATCATTGCTAGAATTAAAAACCCATGTTGTTCCGTTGTGGTGAAGTGTTTCACTATTACTACCCTCAAACCTATTATTTGAGCTGCTCCAAGTTAAATTAAAATTCATAATGTTTTTGTGTTTGTTTTAAATGTTTAACTGCACGATCCTTCTGCGCCACTAACGTAAGTACCTCTAACTACTTCAATCCAAGTGTCGTTTGCAGGATTATTACTACCGCTTATTGTTTGTGCCATATAATGCCCTGTTTCTAGTTCATCGCCCTGGGCAAGATATAGATTTGGATTTTGATCTGTAACTTTCCATTCATCATCATCATCCCAGAAAGCATACATAATTGCAGCTGAGTTATAATAAACAGTTTTATTATTGTATTTATTCCAAGTTGCTTCGTAAGTCCCATCTATATATAGATTCATATTATCACTTTGCCTTAGAGCGCCACTACCATTCAAAAAGCAGAAGTCTTCTGTGCTTGGGTCTTGACTAGCAAATGAAACTGTCATAGTTTGACGGCCCCCGTTTGCTTCGTAGTCTGGAAAAAATACTAAAGACCTTAAACTGGCTGGGCTCCAAGAACCAAGAACTATCTCTTTTTCTGAGGTGATATTATTTTGCTGGTGCCAACCGCCTGGGCTACTTGGATTAATTCTTGCCCAGAATGGTCGGGCAATACTATTTCCATACCACCAATATTGATTTCTGTTTTGGTATGAAGAAGATCTTGAGTTCCAGCTTACAAAAAATGTTTGATCTACATTATCTAAGCCTAAAGCTTCTAAAAATATATCATACTCGGCTTCAGTCATTGAGCTTATATCTGACCAATCGGCCACTCTGGGAGTGCCTCTTGAGTCCGCATTAAATTCAGTTAAGTCGTAGCCTTCGTCAGATACGGATCCGCTAGTTGGTATAGATATACTTGATGAAGTTAAGTCAAATTGGTAATAGTATGTTATCATAGTGTAAACCCATTACACATGAGATTACCCTATTACGCAGCTCTTTTTCAAGGCAAAGGTTTTTTTGTTAATTGTAAAGTCGATGAAATCAAAGAGAACAACGAACCACATATAGGTTTTGTGGAAAAAGTTTGGTTAAAATTTAATGATTTAGAGTGGGAGATAGACTTAGCTTCAAAAAAAATTAAGTACAACTCTGATGAGTGCTTGAATTTTTTTTATGAGCGTATTTTTGCATGTAATGACGAAGCTCATAAGAAATATGAATTTGAAATTTCTAGTTTTGCAAAATTTAAATTTATGTCATTTAATAGGACTACTGATTTTGTTTTTGGTATAGACTTTTTTAAAAAGTATGGTGATTTTCAAAATTGTTATGGAGCTTTAATAAGTGAAAAGCATTTGAGGTATCTATCTCATCTCAAAGAAATAATTTCTTGACATTTTTTAACTTTTGCCGTAAGATCGTTGGCATGAGTAAGAATCTCTTATACAAAACTAAAACTTATCTTGTCGGGCACATGCAATATGTGAGCGGTAGAAACTGGAGGGAAGAGGTGACTGAAAGGTTGAATCCTTTAGGGATTACATGTTTTGATCCTTATAAAAAACCTTTTATTAAAGACGTGGAGGAAGACGAGGCCTCGCGCCAAGATATGGAAACCTGGATGAGTACCAAGCAATATGATCGTGTGAGCGAACGAATGAAGATGGTTCGTGCGTATGATTTAAATTTAGTAGATAGATCGGATTTTATTATAGCGCACCTTGTTCCAGATGTAGCAAGCTGGGGCTCGGCGGAAGAAATTGTAACTGCCGTAAGAGAAAAAAAACCCGTATTTGTCAGTATGGACGGAGGCAAAGCCAAAACGCCTTTGTGGATGCTTGGCATGTTTCCTCATAAATATATTTATAATAGTATTGACGAAATTATTTCAATGCTTTATGCTATTGATGATGGCAATAAGCCTATTGATTCAGATCGATGGAGATTATTAAGAAAGGAATTTAGATAATGGGAAAAAAGTTACTCTCAACAGCACAAAGACTAAGTAGTATTGGACGTCAAATCAGGCAGTGGCAACTTAGATTAAATCGGGGCGGATTCATCAGGGGTAAAAAAAACATTAAACTTTGTCAGTTTCATTTAGATCGGTGTCTAAAAAAACAAGAACAAATACAGTCAGAATTACAAAATTAATGAAAGAGCTTCGATATTCAGATGTAACCCTTATCCCTCGAGAATCTCAGGTTTCTAGTAGGAGCGAGGCAGATACTTCAGTAACGCTGGGGAACCACAGGTTTAAACTCCCTATTGTTCCCGCCAACATGAAGGCCGTTATTGATGAATCTTTGGCAGAAAAACTAAGCGAAGCAGGTTATTTTTATATAATGCATAGATTTGGGGTTTGTCCTATTGAATTTTGTAAGAGGGCTAAAGACTGGAAAACAATTTCAATCAGTGTCGGGGTCAAGGATAAAGATTTTAAGGATATAGAGGTTATTTCTGCGCACGCCAGAAAGGTAGACTTTATTACGATAGATATTGCTCATGGGCATAGTCCTTTAGTTAAAGAAATGTTAGCTCACATCGAAGACAAGCTTCCCGATAGTTTTATTATAGCGGGGAACGTTGCAACCGCTGAAGCGGTGAATGATCTAGCTAGGTGGGGCGCAAATTGCGCCAAGGTGGGGATAGGGCAAGGTAATGTTTGCACTACCAAAGACAAAACGGGCTTCACACGACCAATGTTCTCTTCTATAATAGATTGCACCCAAGCAAGTTCTAATTTACCAATTATTGCTGATGGGGGAATTAGATGCAATGGAGATATCGCTAAATCTTTAGTAGCGGGGGCCAGATTATCTATGGCAGGATCACTTTTTAGTCGATGCGTAGATAGCCCTGCTATCACTACAGTTATAGATGGTAAAATTTATAAGCAGTATTTCGGATCAGCAAGCGAACATAACAAAGGAACCAAATCTCATGTCGAGGGGGTCATGAAGGAAGTCCCAACTAATAACATGACTTATGATCAAAAATTAACAGAAATACAGGAGGATTTGCAATCTTCAATTTCTTATGGAGGCGGTAAAGAATTATCTGACCTTCTCAGTGTTCAATGGAGTCAAGTTTGATTTAGTTCTTGACAAATCGCTTTGGATAACATAAACTACTTCAAGTTTAATATACATAATATGGATTACCCTGTTTTAGATTTTTTTGTTTTTGTAAGTACATCGATCTTTGCTTACGCCTGTTTTTTTAATAATAAATAATGAATAATATATCAGAATACTTAAAACCTGTAATAAATGAATTTATTGCCCAGAGGGAGCAAAAGCTTATAGAGTTGGAGACAGCAATAACTTCAGGCAGATATACTAAAATCAAATCTCTGATAGAAGAACTTGATAAGTATAGCTCTCTAGCGGAAACGGGAATTAAAATCAAAAACCTTTTTGAAGAAAGGCGAAAATGAACAGCAAGGTGGCAAAAAAAATAAGAAAGATCATGTCTTTTAAAAAAGATGACCCCATAGTCAGGAGGACATACAGGTCCATAAAGGATGAATATGATTCCTTATCGCCAAATGATCGAAAGAAATATTTAATTAATTTAGAAAAACTTTTTAATAACTAACCCAAAAACAACTTAAAAAAATTATGAGTGAAGAAAATAGCGCAAAAAATAATGAGTGGAGTAATCGTGAACTTGGAGCCCTTTGGAAGAAGGAGGGTAAGAGCCAAAATTATCTTTCTGGTTTTGTAAAGATCGGAGAGTTTGGTGTTGAGCAGGAAGTCAGATTGGTAATTTTTACCAATAAGAATAAAAGCAAGAACCCAAATGCTCCAGATTTTGTGATCTACAAGTCAGAAGACACTAAGAAGCCTAGTGCTCCAGAGGAGTCTCAAGAAGCAGGAGGTACGCCTCCACCTAGTAAGGCTTCGGCAGGTGACGAAGTTCCAGAATTATTAGCCTAAGTGTATTAGGCTCGTATGGACCTAGATTATGCACTTGTTACCAGCAGTTCTTTCCCTGACCAAGTTAGGGAAAGCGTTAACTATGTATCCTTAGATAAGGATCAGTGGCTTGACCTTGTAGAATATAGCGAAGTTATCGTTAATGAAGACGAGGGCCAAGAAGTTTTATTTTTAATTTGTGCTAAAGGTACTCCCGAGCAAGAAGAAGCTGATCGGCTAGATAAAGCGCAAAAGGCTGCCGAAGAAGCGGCTTTGCATGCTGAATTAAGAGACCTAAAAAGAGAGGTTATAGATCTAGGAGATAATGTTAACGAGCTAGAGGGAGAAGTTAAAGATCATGGTGCAGAGGCACAGTCTAGAGAGGAAAGGCGCGAGGAGCTATTGAGGGAGCTGGCTACGCTCTCTGATGAAAATGAAGCCCTAATTGACAAGGCTGCGGAAAGAGAAAGGCTAGAAAAAGAAAGGGCAAAGGATGCCGCCGAAAGGAGGGCTAGGTTAAGGAGCAAATCTAAATCTATATTTAATGCTCTTTATGATCAATAGCTAAATGAAAAGCTTTGTATCTTCGATAAGACAACGGGGATTGGGGTGCGAGATAGAAATCTCGCACCCCTTTTCCTTTTTCTCGTTCTTTAAATATGTATCAAGAAAGACTTATTTCTGTAATGATCATGGATGTTTTCGCAGAGACGGAAGTCTGGTTAACGATCAAGCGGTACTTAACATGCTTTTATTAGCCTATAAAAGGTTTAAAAAGAATAATGCATGAATATATAATTATTCATGACTTAAGAGATAAATTCATATCAGATAAAAAAATATGATTATGGAAAAATTTTGCTATATGAGATATTCCTCGCAAGAGGAAAAAAATAAGTACAACTTACCAGAGGATTCTCCAATATTACAATATATTGAAAAAGAAAATTATATGTATGTGTCGGCCCCAAAGTGCGCAAGTAGCACTATAAGAGATACTATCCCCAATGATGGGTGGAGTCGTACTAAATTACAAAAAGCAATAGATATAAGCAAAAATAAATATACTTTTTCATTTACAAGAAATCCTTATAATAGAATATTATCTTGCTGGAATGGTTGGGTTAAATCCAAGAAAGGCAGTAGATTATTTTTAATACCAGGAATTACATATGGCCAATCATTTTCTGACTTTGTAAATGTAATAAAAGATATACCAGATGAATTGTCGGACCAACACTTTGTAACGTTAACAACTTGTTTGTTTATAGACAAAATTGATTATAATTTTTTTGGAAAAGTAGAATCTTTTAATAACGATTGGAATAAAATGGGAGAAGAAATAGATATTCCTAATAACATAAGAAAAACTGCTGTAACAGGAGTTGGGAATAAGATTGATGAATTTTACACAAAAGATTTAATTGATATAATAAATAAAAGATATCAAAAAGATTTTGAAAATTTTAATTATGATTTTAGATAAATATAAAATAGAAGAAACAATTAATAATGACCAAACCTTAATCGTCAAAATTAAACTTGACAAACCTGTCAAATTCGGTAGAGTTAAAGAGATATGTCAGAGAATACAAAACACAAATTAGACCCCATGCTGGAAGTGGCAATACTTTACCTGCAAAACCATTGCTCAAAAAACAATACCTCTTTATATTTAAAATATATTAAAGTTTCCTCTGGAAAAATCATGGTAATCTGCACTTCTGACAATAATACTTATGCAAGCGTAGGCCTTGATCAAAATGGTACTTTAAAAGTTTTTATGCAAGACCCTAAAATATACAAATGGGCGAAGCTTGAGGGATTTAGCGAGTCTGATATGTACGAAAAGCTTGAAGATGAACTAATCCAAGAGGTGTCGATCATTGATCTGGCAACGGCTTTGGTGAAGTAATGGAGGATAAATTCGAAATCGTAGTTGCTTGCGTAAATCACGCCCACTTTCTGCGCGAGACACTGCCAATCAATAAAAGAAAGGTAGAGCGGGTAGTCGTTGTTACCACTCCTACAGACTATGAAACCCAGAAGGTCTGTATCGACAATGATGTGGATTGTATAAAAACCGACCTTTTCTACAAGGACGGGGCGCATTTTAATCGCGGCTTAGCGCTAAACGAAGCATTTAATAATTTAAAAGACCCAAGTTGGGTTTTGCATTTAGATTCAGACATTGTTCTACCCCGTGGCTACGAAGAAATTTTAAATCCTAAAAATAAAAACCTCAAATTAAACACTTTGTATGGTGCGCGAAGGGTTGAAATTTCTGATAGAGAGGAATATTTAGCTTTACTAAAAGAATTTGCTCTATTTTATGCGCCCCGTCCCGTTGGAGAGCTTATCGACAAGCCAGAGGAAGTTTGCTGTGGGTTTTTTCAATTATTTAATATAAATAGCGAGTGCTTAAAATTCATTAAGGACCAAACGATTCTCTTTCCAGAAGCCATGATGAATGAGGTTCAGTCTTACAGTAGCGGCCAATTTAGTAATATAGCTAAATCCGCAGGGGACATTTACCCTTCCTTCCCGACGTGTGGAGGATCAGACATTCATTTTAGAGCTTTCTGGGAGAACAAGGTAGAAATTGCCGTTCCTGTTTTTCATTTAGGTAAAGAGAGGGATCACTCAGGGAGAAAGGTTTTTAAATTTTAATATGAAAGATAAAGAGATAGTCGAGACACTACATCAAATACTTGATAAGATAAATCATCTAGACACAAAGATGCGTTCAAAATTAAGTTACCTTTTATCTCGTGTACAAGACCTGGAAGAAAAAATAAAAGAAAAAGATTCTTGACTTTTCCCCTTCGTTCAATTAATATTAAAGCTTAACAACAAAATTATGAAAAATAAATTCGTAAAACTTGGAATCGTAGCAGGAGTCATTATTATTGGGCTTTTTGCTTATAAGAAAATTAACGCAACTGAATTGCACGGTAGTTTTACTGCTGGTTATAATTCAGAACTCGCATTCAGGGGAGTTTCCTCTGGGCAGGATAGCATCGGGACGTCTTTTGGGACATCGCTGTCTTTGGCTGGCCTAGATGTCGGTGTAGAAGGCTTGGTTAACGCAAAGGATGGCGCCGATGAGGTTCGTTTGGGCGCAAGTACTGGTTTAGAAATCCTAGAAGGCGTTAGTACCTCAGTAGGAGTACTTAACTATACAGATAATCATGTATTAGGAAATGGAACTGAACTCTATGTGGAATTGGGTGCAGAAATTATTTTTGATGCAGGAGCTAGGGTTTATTATAATCCTGATAGCGAAGTAACCACTTTTGAAGGCTCCCTCTCTCATGAAGTAGAGCTTTGGGAAGGGTTTGGCTTGGGCATTTCTGCAAAAGCTGGCAGTACAGAACTGGGTGGAGATCGCGCTACTTACTATGGCGCAGACCTTCTTCTTACAAGAGCCATCAATGATGAAACGTCTTTATTTCTAGGCGTGGATCTAGTTGATCTTAAGGATATCCCAAATGGTGATGATACCGTTTCTGTATTCGGAGGAATTAAACACGTTTTTTAATTCAGCCCACAGTCTTATATTTAAAAGGGCCCACTTTGGGCCCTTTTTTATTGACTTTTAGGTTTTGTTAGAGTAATATATCAACATATTAATAATAATGACATTTTTACAAGCAACAATAGACCATTTAGCAAATAAGTTATTTCCCTTAGTGATTATAGGTTTTTTACTATGGTCTGCGTTCGGGTTTACCGCATGGCAACCCTATATAATCATGGGGTTAATATTTTTTATTCAAAAGTATCATTTTAAACTGGGATATTATTCCCGCCTAATAGAAAGTGAAGATATATCGTATGAAGAAGAGTCAGAAATGGAAGAATAAGCTTAAAAAGCAAGTATTATACGGACCAAAACGTCCGCCAAAAGAAAAGAAATATGAATAAAAATAGAGTAACAGTAATAGCGTGGGCCACAGGATGGGTATGCTCACTCGTAGGTATGGCTACGATTTTAACCAATCCTTTAGCTGGTTTAGTTACAGTAGGGGTGGGAGGAATATTAATATTAATCTCAACAGTAGCTAGCCTATTCCTAATGCCTAAAACAGATCGTTTGCTGACTTGTGCGTATGGCGCATCTTTTGCGCTATCTCAATTAGTAACGAGAACGGGTGATCCAGTAGGCTCATTAGCCCAAGTAGTATCATTAGGGTATTTAGCTCTCGGAATTTTTGTTTGCATTAAACTTTGGAATAAAGGATGAGTGAATTTAAATGCAATACGTGAATCAATATGATTCTGGGGCGAAGTGCTCTTCTATTGGTTTTAATGCAGAGCGATTGTTTGCAAGTTTAGCGAAGTCTAGAGGTTATAGGGTAGAAGATGCCACTAAACACGAGAACATATACAAGCATATAGATTTAAAGCTTTATGTTTTTAACCCAAATAAAGGGCATGAAGACGTTATTAGTGTGGATGTAAAAGCTCAAAAAAAAACAAACAGAAATGATTCGTCTTTTAATTCCGAGTGGACCTGGGTTGAGTTTCGCAATGTTAGCGGCAAGCATGGGTGGTTGCTTGGAGAAGCGACCCATATAGCCTTTGAGCGTTCTGGCGATTTTGTTTCTTTCCCTAGAAAAAATTTACTTCGATGGGTTAAGCAAAAAATCGCAGACGAAAATGGGGGCAAGATTACCATTAAAGCATTATCGCTCAGCGCATCAGGCGCCAAATATAAATTTTATAAAAGAAGCGGTAGAGAAGATTTGTTGGCTCAGATAAAATTTTCAGATGCCATACCCGAAATAAAAGGAGTGCAAATATGGGAGAAGGCTTAAAATCTCGTTTGGTTTTGTTTTGTATATTTAGTACAATATTTCATATTGGCACTTTAATTACATTAAATAATGCTGAGAATAAATTAGCGGCTCTGGAGTCGCAGGTAGAGTCTCTTTTAACTATTGAGATGATAAAGTCTAGGTTGGGGGATTTAAATAAATTAAAAGATTTATATGATATTTTAGAAGAAGAATAATTAATATAAAATATGTTACTTAAAATTAAAAAATTGCATAAAGACGCCGAAATCCCTAGCAAGGCTAAGCTTGGAGATGCAGCTATGGATTTAAAGGCGGTTTCTATGATCAAGCGAGCGGATTATATAGAGTATGGTACTGGCCTAGCTTTAGAGATAGAAAGGGGCAATGTTGCTCTTATTTTTCCTCGTTCCAGCATTTCTAACACTGGGCATCGTTTACTTAATTCCGTAGGAGTGATTGATAGTGGTTATAGGGGGGAAATAAAGATACGAATGAGCTGGACAGATAGAAATGCTTACAAGTTAGGAGATAGGGTTGCGCAGTTAATGGTCTTAGAGTTGCCTCGCGTTTTAGTTGAAGAGGTGGATGAATTGCCTCCAAGCGAAAGAGGAGACGGGGGCTTTGGAAGCACTGGTTAGATAATTTTTTAAAAAGCCCTTGACAATTTCTTATTATTTTCGTATCATATTCTCATGATTAATAAATTGTTAAATAGATTCCAGCCTCGTTACCTATTGGTTTATCGGAAGCAAGACGGGGAAGTTAAAACATATGAAATTGCTCGCCCAAAATTGAGTGACGCAGTATCAAATAAGGCTGAAGGCCGCAATAATGTAGGGTTCAAAGCGTACTGCTTTGCAAGGACTCAAGTTCGCAACTTTCGGCACGACCGAGTCATTTCAATAACCAAATTATAATGAAAAAAAAAGAACATCAAATAATTAAAATACAGGCGCCAACTGCCAAAGCTAAAGAGTGGAGCCGTCAGGCGAAGCAGTTAGGTCTAAGCAGAAGTGAATACTTGTTAGCTTTAATTCAAAACAGGGTCAGAACAGTAATAGATAAATAAGATTATGGCAAAAAAAGCAAGAAATCCCAAAAGAATGACCAAGCAAAAAGGTGAGCTTGGCAGAATGTCAAAAAAAGTAGGAAGATCAAGTGGAGATTTGGTCGAGGGCTTATACGGAACCTTGGTTACTCCCAAGGTTCGCTTGGCTCAAGAAAACAATAAAAATAAGAGATCTAAATAAAGTGTTTGATATTATTTTTAGCAGTTTTTGGAATTGGCTTGGCGCAGTCGGATTAATTCTTGCTTGCGGCTGGGCGGTATCATTACCAATTTATTGGTTTGCTTATTTAAAAAAAATAATGCACCTCCAGAAGATACAGCCAAAGACCACTTCCCAACCAATACGTAACCCTCTAGACGCTTATTATAAATGATTCATTGGTCGGATTTAAGTATTCTTGGAAAAATAAATTTTATTTTTTTTTTAATCAATTTAGCCTTAAGCTTTGTACTTGCATTCCTTGGAGATTCGCAGTGCATATTGCACGCAGGTATTTCTTTTTTATGTTATTTTGCGTGCCATTGTCCGAATTCAAGGCGCATTTCATAAAATGAATCACGCGGAACAGGTAGACGCATTATATGACGAGTTAAATAATACTCTTTTGCGTTTTGATGATGAATTTGATCTTAAAGCTTCTGATCAGGTTTGGGTGTTACATTGTCTGATTAACGATATAACAAATATAAGTTTAGATTTTGAAGTGGATATAAATATAGAAGATGACTAAACTACAAGATAAAGAGATGATAAAAGTTATTGGCCTCTCTGGGGTAGCTCAGAGCGGTAAGGATACATTTTGTGCTTCCGCAATAAGATTGTTAAATAAGCAGGGGGTTAAAGCTCAAAGAGTAAGTTTTGCTGACGCACTAAAAGCAGATGCAGACCCTTTTTTACTAGATCGTGTAGGTATCAGCGCCTTTACCACCAAGATTGAAGAAAAAACATTAATAAGAGACTTTCTTGTCGCTTACGGCACAAAGCTAATGCGTAAAATCGATCAGTCTTGTTGGATAAATAAAGTATCCCCTTTGGTTGAAGAAAATATCAATAATGATATTATCACTATCATCACCGATATTCGCTATCAGAATGAAATGTCTTGGGTACAAGACGATCTTGGTGGAAAATGCATGCATTTAACGCGCGTATTACCAGATAACAAAGGAGAAGCTCTGCCTGCCAACAGCGAAGAGTTATTAAACGACCCTATACTTGAAAGCATGGCAAATATACAATTAACTTGGGCCTCAATTGAAGACGAAGAGGTTTTGGATTGGGTAGTTGGAGATGAATTAAATAAGTTATTCAACCTATCTTAATGCCTAAAGTTAAAGCAGGAATACTCATAATGAGGTCCATATTTGAGAGGGCATTTTTCAGTATCATATGTGCAATATTATATATTATACTTCTCCCAGTGATGGCCTTCGCAGCCTTATCTGGAATTTCTTTATATATTTTTGATAAAATCAATAAAGGGTTAGATAATTAATTATGAAAATTACCAAGGAGCTTAAAAATGGAATTTTTGAATACAACGAAGAGAGCAAGTGTTTTTTAATAACAGATTCAAATAATAATACAATTGAATTAAACAAAATTTATGGATTTGCATTGATGCGATTTATAATTCGCATTGCCCAAAAAAACTTTGCAAAAAGCCCATTACATAGCCACGCACCACGCCTTAGCGCATTAGTTGAGGAAGAAGAGGAAGAGGCGTATGAAGACCCAAGGCAAGAGAAGTTTAATTTTTAACAATGAATTTATATAAAATACCTTCGCATATTAATAGTCCTGACATGGTCAACGCTATTATTGAGATTCCCCAAGGGACAAATGTCAAATATGAATATAGTTCTGATTTAGAATTATTTGTCGCAGACAGAACATTGTGTTCTGCTATGACTTACCCATCTAATTACGGCTTTATCCCAAATACCCTTACTGATGACGGAGATGCCTTAGACATATTGGTTTTTAATTCTAGCCCTATTCATAGAGGGACTTTAGTAGAAACTAAGGTTTTAGGCGTTTTAGACATGGACGATGGAGACGATAAGGATTGGAAAATCATTGGCGCCCCACGCTCTGACTTAAAGAAGTACGAGCTTCTAGATGATATAGATAAAGTTTTTTTAGAAGTGTGCAAAAACTTCTTCGCGCACTATAAAGATATAGGAGATAACAAAGGGACTCGGGTTTTTAATTGGCATAGCGCTGCGAAAGCCAGGGAGATAATTTCAGAATCGATAATAAATAAATAAATAAATAAATAAATATTATGACAGCGAGCAAAGAGATGTTGTGGTTGGTGGCTGGAGCTATGGCTGTAGCGTGGCTTATACAAAAATTTTCTTAAAATCCCAATGGTAGAGTTGGATTTAAAGATTGGATCTACTTTTAATATCAACGGAGAGCAGGTTGATAAATTTGAAAAGATATGCCTGACCAATGAAGAGGCCTCTTTTTATTTAAAAGTTTTTATTGAAGAGGAAGGTTGCGAGTTCGCCAAAGATTGGATTAAAGAGGCCAAGGGGGGAATCACAATAAAATCATTATGAAATTAGACGACGAAGACATTTATAATTTTATTTCATGCGCTGGAGATTTAAATAAATTAGGCGCACAATTAATAGATTGTGTTAAAAATTCGGACAAAGAAATCCCAAATAACGTCCATAAAGATGTGGGAGATGTATTTTATTCTCTTTGGCTTTTGGTAGACGCAAAACTTAATGAAGAGAAGGTTAAAGACCAAATAACGATTCGCGTAAAGCGTGGCGAGTAAAAAAGTGTATTAAATACGTTTAATATGAAACGCAAAATCCATCATAAAACACTGCTTAAAGAGGAGGAGTCCAACTTCGTCCCTCTTCGGGACTTAATCAGGGTGGATATTAAATTAGCTTTAAAAAAACAGCCTCCCAGAAATTGGAGTGGGCTAGTGATCGACCCCAGTTCTTTAAAAAAAAATAAAAGTTCTTGACTACGGGTGTCATTTTATGCTAAAATCTTTTTAAAGATGGAGAACCCCTCTGTTTTTAAGCATTAAATAATTAAATAAAAAGGAATAGCTACCGAGATGAAAAAGAGAACTTATGAACTTGTTGTAAATTTTGACACCCCTTTAATGGCAGAGTTTGATGCCTTCGATACAAAAGAAGCGACGATTCGTGCCAAAATGATATTCAAGGAGCAATTTCCTAATGATATTGAGACTTTGAAAAACTGGGACTCTATGGTCGAAATAAATGAACTTTTTACCTTTTCTTTTGATTTGGGTGATTTAAATGATTTTGATGACCCAACAAGCGGTAGGTGTGACTCTCAAGAAAGTGGCATGGGAACAACTGTATTGGCTAAAAATTTGAGTCAGGCTTATATAGATTTAATAGAATCTCAGGGTTCAGAGTGGCTTGAAGCTGATGTCGTTATGTTTGATGCGGAAGAACAACGATATATAAAAGAGTCTGAAATATCCCCAGATATTCTTTGCTTAAATGAGCTAGAAAAGTGGCTAGAAAATAATCGCACTAAATTGCAATACATTGGCCCAGCTCTTCAAGAAATTTCTTGACATGAGCAATGGCAATTCAAATAATTGCTCCACAAACGGAAAAGGTGACAAAAATCGCACAAAGAGCTTAAGTCAATTCCAAAAGAATTACGATAAAATAAAATGGCAAAGGCCAAGCGGAGACATATCAGAGAAGACGCTTCCTCCACGTCAGTAATTGGAGGAATTTTCCTTTACTGCTTAGTCTTGTTTGGTTATAGCGTTGGGCTTTGTATGGCTATTTCTCAGTTAGATTTTTTATTTTAAATAAACGCTTGACTTGTTTGTTTTTTTATAGGATACTGTAAGGGATATGAAAAAAGATTCTATACAGAAAGTCTTTAATAAAGAAAGTTTAGAATACGATGTTTACTGGCTTTTAATTTTTACTTGGGTATATCCAAATAAGCCAGAAAAAGATTTTAAGTCCATTATCAAGGCTCCTTCTGGAGAAAAAGCTGTAGACCTATTAAAAGGAAAGGTTGAAAGAAAGGGCGAGGGAAATTCAATAAGGTCGCAGAAGTTTTATAAAATTCATTCTCGATATAGATTAAGCCATAAGAAAAATTCTACTTTAAGTATTGAGCAATGGCAAGCCATTAGAGAGGGAGCGTTTCCTAATGCCTTAGATAGATTATATCTTATTGAAAAAGTTAGAAAAGAAGGTCAGGAGAACTATTTTAATAGAAACTTTACTCAAAAAGACAAAGAAAGGCTTTTAAAGCAGGGATTTAAAAGCGGTAAAGATAGTTGGCATTATAAAAATCCAATATCTAAAGAAAATCGTCCCCCAGAAGACCAAATGTATTTGTTTAGGCCAGCCAAGGGGTATCGAAGAGGAGAGGTTTGGGAGAGGATTCCCGAAGAAGAACGAAGGGAGGAGAGAGCGGTTATTGCACAAGCATTAACTAAGGCCAATGGCAATAGGAGAGAGGCTTGTAGGTTATTGGAAATCGAACCCAAAACGCTATATAGAATGCTAAACAACCATCCCGAAATAGACTGGAATACTTTGTACCCAATAGGAGGGAGGCCAAAAAGGTCTAAAGAATCAATAGAAAAGCAGAAAATAACTTTTAAGAATACTTATTCAAAAGAAAAGCATCCTTTTTATGGTAAAAAGCGTCCTCCGTCCCATGGAGAAAGTATATTTAAAGCGCATCAAGCCAACAGGGAAAAAAGGCTCAAAAAATTGAAGCCTAAGATCATTTCATTGCTTAAAAAGCACGATAATATTAGGATTTTGGTAGCCAAAGACCTCAATGTTAGCACGGATACCCTTTATAAATACTTCAAAGAGATTAAAGAAATTGATTGGGGTACTGAATACCCTTCTCCTAAATCTTTTAAAAATAACAAATAATGAACCACTCTCAGCTAGAAATTGAATTTGCTCAGGAGGTATCTCGTAAGGCTGGGTACATATATACTATTATAAAAAATAAATATAAAGGCATTACTGAATCAGATGCAGAAGAAATAACTTCTAATGTTAGCATAAATCTTTGGAATAAAAGAGCATCTTTTTTTGAAGGGGAAAATTCGCTTGACGATGTAAAGCTTAAAAAATGGGTTGCAAAGTTTACTCATAATCATTGTATTTGGTTTTTTTCTAAGAAATTCCATAAAGATAAAAATATTGATTTTAATAGTGATAAACTTGATGTGGTTACTTCAATCATTGGAGAAGAGGATTCTGGTTTTTCTGATTATTGCGAGGAGGAATCAAATAAAAATTTATACCATAAATACCTTTCAATTTTAAATTCAGAAGAGAAGTCTCTTTTTGCATTGCTTTGGAAAGGTTTTTCTAAAAAGGAAATTGGGGATATTTATGATTTAACAAGGGAGGCAATTAGACAAAAGGTAGATGCCATACGCATTAAAATAAATAAAAAATTTAATTCTAACTCTTCAGATATTGCAGGGGAGGATAGGTTAAGTGAAAAGAAAAAATTCTCCTTGTTAAAGGAGATTATTGGAGCCGATAGTGATTCCCCAACCCATGTAGCATAGAGAACAAATAAATGAAAACATTTTTATCTTTAATTCTTTATTGGCTAGGGCATTTTGTAAGTTTTTTCTTGCGTTGGGATTTACTGAGTTTTCTTTTCCCTGCTTATCAAAAATTAATGCGACTAAGTTCTGACCTTGATCCAGAGGGGAAAGTCTGGGAGAAAAACAAAAAAGATTCTACTAAGCCTTTTAAAAGAGAGTGGTTTTAAAAAAATCTTGACATTCTTTCATTTATCCTTTTGAATAGGTGCATGATTGAAAAACGAGGAAGACCCGTAGTTTACCATACTCTCACCTATGAAGAATTAGGTGAATACATTGGAGCAAAAGGCGTAGTGCCAGTCAAAAAGAATTGGCTGGAATCTATTGGCTTTATCTTTGAGGATGTGCCACAAGATTCTCCACAACCAAACTCCCCTAGCAAAGAGGAGTCTCCCCAAATTAAATATTCAATAACAAGGTTTGATAATGAGTGATATATTCAATGGATTAGTTGGACAAGATAATGTTAAAAAGAAACTTTCTTTTTACTTAAAGGCATTTAATAAAACAAGTATTTGTCCTTTTTTAAATTTTGTTGGAGCCAAAGGTCTTGGTAAAACGGAGTTCGCAAAAGCTTTTGCTCGCAACCTCACCAATCAGGATGGTAGTCCTAGGCCGTTTCTCGAAATCAATTGCTCAACAATCAAGAATAACGAAGCTTTCTTTGAGCAAATCTTTTTGCCTGTCATCGCACACAATGAGGTTACTATTTTGCTGGATGAAGCCCATAATTTACCAAAGGATTTAACCAACGCCTTCCTTACTATTTTTAATACGGAAAAAAGCCATTTAAAAGAATTTACTTGGGAGGAGCAAGTATTTAGCTTTGATTTTAGTAAGCAGACATTTTTGTTTGCCACTACAGAGAGTGATAAGCTATTCCCTCCCTTAAAGGATAGGCTTACTACTATTGATTTTGAGCCTTACGAGCCTAATGAATTAGGCCAAATACTACAAGGGAGAATACCTGACATTCAATTTTCTCCAGACGCTCTCAACAAAATATCTAAGACAACAAGGGGTAACGCAAGGAGTGCGGTAATGCGAGCAAAAGAAATAATGCTATATTGTGAAGCCGAAAATACACCAATTTTTAATAACAAGTCTTATGAAAATTTTTGTGAAACTCTTGGGGTTTTACCGCATGGCATCAGTTGTACAGAGAGACAGGTTTTAGAAATTTTATTAAAGCGAGGTGCTTGCACTTTATCTATGCTCTCTGCGTCTACTGGCCTAAGCCCCTCATCTCTAAGAAGGGATCACGAATTATATTTATTAAAGAAGCATTTTATGGAGATTGATGGCAAGAGAAAGATTACCTCTCACGGCAGGAAAGTTCTTGAGTCTATAAATTAGTGTAATATATAAATGTGTTAAAGCTATTTTGTTTTATTTATCTTTTTTTATTTCAAATAAATACCTTTGCATTAAGAGAACCTTCTCAGGTCGGACATAAATATGCAGACCTCAAGATAAATGACGTTCAGAAATTCATTTCACAAGACAAACAAGTAGATTATATTTTGTTTACAGACTCTGGGGCTTATAAAATTAAGTCTATAAATGACTATACAACCTTAAAGGTCGCCTCTTTTTTAAAGGTAAACAGAGGCAAGACAAAAAAAATAGTTTTGCATTTTAATTATTTTAATGTTGGAGCAGGAAAGACATATCAGTATTCTTTTCATGTTTGCAATGTTTTCGCAGATTAAATTAGTTTAAAACCTTGACATCCCAAGTGGAGTCTATTTAATGGAGGGTATAAATTATGAGTGAAATGAAAATATACTTACAGAACTTGGTTGAAAAAAAGAAACTCTCTCGTAGTCGAGCGATTGAAATATGGACTCTTTTTGTTGAAGAGTGCGAAGACACAAGCGAAGGCCACGCATGGGATTTAGCCCAGCAAGAAATTGATTTTGCTTTAGAAGGAGAATAGATTATGTGGAACTATAGAATAATTAAATTTCCTATGAAGGACAACCATGAATATGATTATGGCTTGTATGAAACATTTTATAATGATGAGGGCGAAGTTTGTGGTCACGATGAAGTTCCAACTATTGTCGGTGCTTCAGTAGAAGAAATACAGAAGACGCTAGAGATGATGATAAACGATGTAAATAGATGCAAAGATAATGTTCTTAAAGGAGATCAAATAAAGTTTGCGCCATTCTATGACGAGAGCGAAGGGCTTATTGAAATAAAAGACCTAGACTCTTTTCTTAAAGAGGAAGATAAACAATGAGTAAAGCTGTAGAAAAGTTAATCGAACAAGAAAATCAAAACATCCTTGAGATGCTTCATACAGAAGAAGCCCTCATGGTTTATGTTTATTATAAACTTGACGCTGACGGCAAGCGAGTCTACGATAGGCAAACAATGAGAGAAGAATTTGAAGAAAACATGGAAACATTAATTTCATTAAATAAACAAAGAGAAAATGGAGGAATATAATGGAGAGAAATAAGACAAGTAAAGAATTAGACAAAATTTTTGATGATGGAGAAGTCGATATTAACGACTACTTAGATTTATCATCTGCAAATAAGCCAAATAAAGATAAAGTAATAATGAATAAAGAAATTGAACGATTAAATAAACGCTTAGAAGACTTGATTAAATTAACTGAGAACGAGGCTCATAAATCAGCCATCTTGCAGGATGCGCTTGAGTGCATTCTTGAGGCGACAGATGATGACCCCAGAACAATTGCGGAAGAAACTCTGGAAGCTATAGCTGAATACCGCAACTGGGAGGATCAATAATAAATGAAACTGACCAAAAATCAGAAAGATAGACTGAAATACTATGATTGGGATGCCGTGGAGGGCGACAATGGCGAAAATTGTTCTTGGATTAGTATTACTCCCGAAAATGGAGTCATCTTTCAAGAGTGCGTTGATGTTTTTGGCTTGACAGGAGATGAGGAAGATATCAAGCTATTGGTTATTGGAACTAAAGAAGGAGATGATTAGTTTATTCAATCAACATATATTTAAAACGTGTCGATAAAATAGAGAAATATAAATATGAGTAAAAGTTATAATATCACAATCCCTGTTGACGAGCATGAACTGCACGAAATATTGTTTGAAGGCAAGTCATTTGAATGGACATTTCCTGCGGAGAATGAGGAAGGTGTTGAAGTAAATGTAACCTTGGAGAAAGAAAATAATGAGTAAATATAAAGTAGCATGGAGTAAAACCTATCATACCTCTGGCGAAGTAGAAATAGAGGCGGTATCGGAAGCTCATGCAGTTCAGAAGGTTGAAGATGAAATGGGGGGTTATGAAGGCAGTATGCAATATGATCCCAAGTACGACTATATAGAAGTAGTTGGAGAAGTTAAGAGCATTACTACTCAAATGTGTGAAGATGTTTTAGACAAAGCTAGAGAGCTTGGAGCCTTATCTTATCCTAGAGATTTTGATGGAGCGCATCACGTAAATAAAGCGCAAGAACGCCTAGACAAATTTAATAAAGATAACCCAGTAGACAACTTACAAGACTTAATGTAACATGAAAACATATGAAGTAGAATTTACCTCAAGCACATTTCGCACATATTATGTGGATGCAGAGTCAGAGCATGAAGCGAATGAGATGGCTTTAAAAGTTCTTGAAGAAGATTTTGAAGTCTCTCCAGCATGGGTGGAGAATGCAGAAATAAATTATATCGAACAAATCGGTAGAACAGAAACGCCAGAAAGTTGTGGATAATGAATATATATCTATTAAATAACAAACGAATTGAAGGACAACCCCTCAACTCTCAAATATTAAAGGCAAGCACTAGAACAAGTGAGTTTCCAGAAGGAATTGTTGTGAAGGTTCTTTATATAGCAGAGAACGGCTTTCCTTACATAAGATGTTGGATTAAAGAATATGGAGCATATAATTATCCACAAACTTTAATGCTGGAAAATTCATGGCAGAATGGTGACCAAATACATTGGTTTAATACCTGTTGCTCTGGAGCATTTACTTTAGAAAGATGGCATGAAATGCTTGAGGCGTTAAAACCTGTTGAGCGTTGGATAGGACAGGCTTTAGAATATAATCGAAGGAAACAAAATGCCCAACGAACTTATAGTCAAGCAGTATAAGATTATACTGGATGAGTTTGACCTAGAAATGGTTAAGCAAATCGCAGAAGAAATGGAGCATGACCTATATGCGCTTCCTATTGAGGAAGCGACAATCCAAGGTATTTTAAAACAAATAATTAATCAATTAAATAATGAAGACAAACAAGACCAACGAGGTCATTGATTCGTGGTGGAAATGCAAAATCAAATCAATTTTATTTGACACATCACATTCAACAAATAGAGTGGATTATATTTTAGCAAAAGAAAGGTTTATAAAAAAGTTAATTGAACAAAAATTTGAACGGATGGCAGAAGGTTCTTATAAAAAAGTTTTTTCAAAAAAAAGCGTTGACTTTGTGGTCAAAATTTACAATTCTGGCATCATAGATGATAAAAAAGACAAAAGGTTTAAATTAGATAAATATTGTGTGGATTCAATTTATTTTGACGGCGCAATCCTAATACAGCCGAAAGTTAAACGAAATAAAAAAAATAAAGCGTATGAATTTTTTGAGAAAAAGTGGGGAAAGCATTATTGCGAGTTGCATGACATTCATCAAGAGAATATAGGATGGCTAAATAATAAACCTGCAATCTTTGATTTCATAGGCCGTTAGTTTTGATAGGTGTATATATCTATTAATGCTACAATGGAATAAAAAAAAAGACAAGTTTGAGGTTTGCAAGAAATCCTTAAACAATCAAAGATATGATGGGCGTGTTGATTCGTTAGAATGGTTTTGTAGGTTTGCGTCAGGAGGGATGTTATTATTTATGTTATTTTTCTTAGGTATGTGTATGACATCTTAATGGAGAGTATATATTCTTACGATCACCCCAAATACGGAAAGTCTCACATCCAAATAACGGAGCAAGATGACGGACAATTATATTTGCAATTATTGAGCGATAATAAATTCGGGCATAGAGTCCAAAAATTATTTTGCCATATAGAAGATTTAGAGCAATTAAAGGTCGCAATACAAAAGCATTTTGAAAAAAAATACCCATTTAAATAAATTAAATGCGGGAATAGTTAAACGGATATAACTTTGGATTTCTAATCCAACATTCTGGGTTCGATTCCCAGTTCCCGTACCATCGTCAACCTTAAATAATTATGAGAGACTTACACATTCAATTAATAGAAGATTGGAATAATGCCAAATACATTGAAGTTGCTGATGAAGTTTCTCAAATGAGTTCGTCAGACATAGTTAGTTTTATCATTTCTTTTACAAAAGCAAAAGGGCAAGCGGAAGTGGGCGTACTGCACCGCTTAATGGAATAAAAATTATCATAAAGCCTTCTTGATGGCAGGGAAGCAATCTGCTTGAAGTGGCTCTACAATTAGGCGTATAGCTTTTTTTTATTTTTTTATTGACGTTTCACCAATATTCCTTTTGAATTGTTGGCATGATAAAAATTACAGATATATTCGATAACTTGTTTGCCAACCCAGTTTTACCAAAAGCCCCCAAAAAGGTTTTGTATGAGACTATTGACTCTCCTTCTTCTGAAGAGTTAATTAAAGTGGCAGACCCTTCTCCTCAGTTGGAATTAGAATTTTTAAAAAGGTATGATGAAGATGTTCCTTTGCTTAAAGAAGTTAATTCAAACATTAAGCCCCAAAAGAAAGAACTTACTCTTGATTCTTTTGTGGATGGCTTGAAGTATGGAAAGGTAAAAGAAGAAACCGCATATTGGGAGGGCTTAAAAGTGAAGAGTGATTTAGATTATTTTAAGCGTTGGGTCTTTGCGTTTGCCAGCATCCATACTACGTTCAAAAATAACGTAGAGGGCTATAAAATGTTAATCAATGATATGTCGTGGACTATCTCCAAAGAACGATTGTTGGAAATGCTGGAGGGTAGTTCGCTTGGACTAACAAGTATGCGTTATAAAGCTCTCTGGGATTTCGCTCGTAAGTTTCGTGCAAATCCAAAGCAATTTTATAAAAAAAGGAATGAAACTTGGGTAGAATTAAGAGATAGACTAGCCTCTAGCCTTTATGGTATCGGTCAAGCAAAAGTTTCTTTTGCTCTTAATTTGAGTTGGCCTGTTGAGGCCAAGGTTTGTTGCTTGGATGTACACTTGCTCCGCTTTCTTGGTTGGGATAAAAAGGCAGTACCTCCCCTCAAAAAGTATAAGGCGATGGAGCAGAAATGGCTTGACAAATGTGATGAGTATGGCATTGGCTATAATATCGCAAGAGAAATGTATTGGAATAAAATCCAAGGCAAGCGTAATTCACGTTATTGGAGTTACTGCCTAGAAAAATAGTTGACATTCCTTAAATATGCGTCCACTATATAAACATGAAAGATAATTCTCAGGCTCGACATCAAATTTGGGAAGCCATGCAAAATGGCGAGGCTCATGCTATTGGAGGTCTTCACGAAAATGATTTAGAGTGGATATTAAAGGAAGCATTGAAAGAACATTCGTTAATTAAGCTAGAAATCAGCAAAGAGTTGGATATGAATCATATTCACGTTAAGTTAGAAAAATTAGTTAAATAAAATTATGAACAAAATAAATATCATATCTATTGTCGTAGCTGGGTTTTGTGCGTTGTATTCTTATAACACATTTAATCGCAACGAACAATTAAAAACATTAATCCATATTAATGATAGCGAGCATAAACTCTTGCAGTCTCAACTTTTGGATTTGTCTTCTCAAATCCCTGTTATTCGCTCAAACGAATACCATAAAGGTTTTGAACAGGGTAGAGTCCAGCTTGGGGTAGCGTTTATGAATGAAGAAAATATGTTGAATTATTCTGATGGGTATCATACGGCAATCTCTCAATTCTCTCATTTAATTAATAGCGACAAAAACCTACTCAAGAATGTAGCTTCAACAAAAAAAGAGTAGGCTAATGACTAAGGAGGAATATTTAGCAAAGCTTGTTGACCCTGATAGCCAAAAATATTTATTCAATATTGTTAATCAATATGTTTTTGGTAGGCATAATGTCGAAGATATTGTACAAGATACTAATTTAAAAATTATAGAGAAATATTCCAATTACCAAGAGAAGGGCAAATTTAAACAATGGATTTATTCTATTGCGTATTGGACTGCCAAATCTTATTTAAAAAAGACTGCCATTTCAAAAGTTGAATATTGTGACTGCTCTAGTGTCGAAGAAGGAGTTTCGCTAAGTAAAGATAAAGACTTAATTCCAGAGGGTTCTATGGTGGAGCCAGAAGTTCTAAGCGTTATTAGGGAGTCGGAATTATTACTTGAAGAATTAGATATTGCCTTAAATTCTCTTTCCCCTATACAAAAGGAGGTTATCGGAATGTACCTTCAAGGTTATAAACCTAGAGAAATGAATAAAATGCTACCAAATAGAAATATTCATCAGATTTACAAGACTCGCACAAGAGCATTAGATAAAATAAAAAAAATAGTGCAATTAAAAAGAAACGAATGGTTAGTGAGAAAAAAAGATTGACTTACAATTATAAATCGTCAAAATTGAGGAATAAATTAAATGGATGAAACATTAATAGGATGTATAAACAAACGGAAGCTGAGAACGCCAGAGGATTAATGAAAAGCGAGATGGAAAAAAGGATTACAGAAGTTCTTGAGAAATATTCAGACATAAACATGGCAAGTGAATCTGGTAGGAAATATTTAGCAAAAGAGATAGAGCAAGAGGTTAAGTGGCTTATGGATAAAATGTTCATGGAGGAATATGAATTAATTTTAAATCCAGAAGCAGATACTCCTTTTTAATTAAAACAAACAAAAAAATATAAAATTATTAGCTATGAAACGAACAGAATTTATAGATGCATTTGCCGATAGGCATGAAGATGAAGAAATCCTACGAGCAGATGGGCTGGATGAGGCTTGTGTTGGCTGGACAGACTCATGGAATGGATCAGGTGATGAAAGCGAATTTACCCCAAGCCGAACCATAAGATTAATTTACGACATTGGCAAAGTTATTGATATTCTCCAAGAAAGAGACGGCATGACCTATGAAGATGCTGTAGAGTTTTTCGATTTTAATATTGCTGGGGCTTACTTTGGTAAAGGTACGCCGATTTTTATAAATAATTTGCAGGACACTAATGAATATTGTATGTAAATGTGTACAATATTTTATATGAATGCAGACCTTTATTATAGATCAGTTAAGTTTTACATTGGTTATTTAGATGACGCAAAAAGTTCAGTCATGGATACCGCCGTTGATTATGATCCAATAAAAGCCGATAGAGTTATAAATGCATATAAATATACTTTACGCAAAATAATTGAACATGGTGACCTTTTTATGTTGTGCGAGAAAGATGATTGGGAAAAACTATCAGAAGTTAGTGATATAACACGAAGTTTCAAAAAGTTTTTGTCAAAGCTATGATTTTTTCTCGTCTATTATAATTTCGCTATAGAAGTCTCTTTTTTCTCCTTCATCCAACTCGTTTAATCTCTTTCTTGCCCATCGTTTTGCGACATCTTTTTTATGTTGCCAAGGATCGCCAGAAGTTAAACATTGCGTTTCGTCCAAGAACATACTTTGCATAAAATTACGATAAAAAAATTTAAATATTTTTCGATTTCTTTTTCTCACCTAAGTTATTTTACACAAGATAAATATAAAAAAACAATGAATAATTATATTATACCAAATATTCCAGAGGAGGTTCTCTGGGTGAATAATTCCATTATAAAAAACATGGACTTAAAAAAGATAAAGGCGAGTCGCACGACTGATACTTATCCCGATAAAACATTTGTGATTAAAATGTCGCAGATTAAATCACAAAGAAAAAACGCTTCAATAACTTTTTGGAGCAACAGCAAGACTAAAAATTATCCAGCGAATCAATGGCGACCAAATGGGCATACATGGACTTATCGCCCCAAGTCAGTAACAAACATTTACTTTGATGAAGACACAAAGGAATATACCTTTAGCTGGGGAAGTGGTGGAGAAATTAGCGAGTCAGAATTTTATTCTCTTTTTAAAGTATCCAGTTCAGTTAAAGAATTTTTAGAAAAGATTTGACATTCTTTAAAAAATCAACAGGCTTAAATGTATGAATAAAAAATTCACATACAAAGCAGTCTTATATTCTTATAATGAAGATGATAGGGTCTATAGTAGTTTTTCGGAAAAAAAGGATTACGCTAATTTACTTAAAATAGAAAAGACTTTCATAGACGAAGTTGGTTTGAAGAAAAATTGTTTTGAATTAGCTTCCGACTTATTTAAGAAACGAGGGCATGAGTATGATTGGGACTCCGACAAGGGATTATGTGTCGGCATTACTCGGAATCGGGGAAATGTTAGAGCAGAATCTTTTAGGGATTGGGTATTGTGTGGATGTCGAAATTAAATTTAAAAAGGTAATGTAGCGGAGTTTTTATCTTTTGCTCTGGTTAGTTTTCATCACCTGTCCAAGAACTACATAGAAGTTGGACAACTTTAACTTTTAAATAAAACTTAATAAACCAAATGGTTAAAACAACAAGATATAGAGTAAAACAAAATCAGACTGATTACTACAATAAAACATATACTCTTGAGGAATATATTATTGAAGGCGGAACAAATGGTGCTGATGGAGAGGTCATCCAATCGGGAAGGGTTAAAATAAAAGAGGAGGACATACTTAATTTAATACAATTTTGCTTGGAACAACGAATCCTAGTCGAAAAGGCCAAAGAAGGGAAACAACTTTACAATTATTTAGAGATGGGCAACAAGCACCAACCTAATAAAAAAAATATTGAAGCTAACTTCATTGACCCCACAACTGCCTACGAGGATAGCTTGAGCAAACCTGCTCTTGACAGGTTAAAAAGGACAGGCTCAACAAGTTGTCAGGCTTTGCACCATCAACTTTCTGACACTCCTTTTTAAAAAAAGATTTGACATTGGCAAAAAAATAATCAGACTGGATTACAAGATTAAGAAAAACTGAAAATAATTACTGACTATGATTACTACAAACAAGACACACACATTGGTTCGCTCACATGACTTTGAAGAATCCGAATTTGGCATTGACCAAGAGGATATTTCTTTTGTTATTGATTTATTGAGGAATCAAATTTATTCCAACAAACCTCTCGCAGTTATTCGGGAATATTCTACCAATGCCGTAGATGCCCATGCCGAAGTAGGGATTGGAGATACTCCTATTGAGGTTACATTGCCAACGAAGTTTGAGCCAACCTTTAAGGTTCGTGATTTAGGTACTGGATTGAGTGATGATGAAATCCGCAATCTTTATACTCGTTATTGTAAGTCAACGAAACGTAATTCCAATGCTTTTACTGGTCAATTAGGTATCGGTTGTAAGGCTGGATTTGCTTATGGAGATAATTTCGGTATCATTTCGTACAATAATGGTACAAAGAATACTTATAATGCTCAAATTGATGAGACGGCTAAGGGCAAAGTAATTCTTATGGATTCATCTCCGACTACTGAGCCTAATGGCATGGAAATTGTTATTTCAGTAGCTGATACTGATGTTGATACTTTTAGAAAAGAATCGCTCAACTTATTTCGTTATTTTAAAGTCAAGCCAAAGATTCATAATCTAGGCGAAGATAAACTTGAAGAAAAAGTTGTTGCATTAGAAGGAGACTTCTGGACTCTATATGATGATGGTACTGCTAACCATAATGGTTATCGGGCAAGGTATGATTATAGTAGATCAAATCAGACGATTGCTATAATGGGGAATATCGGGTATCCTATTCAGAGGGAATCCATTCAGCACATGGATTCTAATCTACAAGATTTATTGTCTGTAGATAATCTTGAAATTGAATTTGACATTGGAGAATTAAATATAGCTCCAAGTCGTGAAGGTCTGGAATATACCAAGCGCACTCAAGAGGCAATTAAAAAGAAAATTCAGTCAGTTAAAGATGACCTAGAAAATATTGCACAAGAAAAATTAGGCAATGCTTCTGATCTTTATGAAGCGAAGTGCAATTACGCATCTATTGTTAATTCGCTACCACATTCTATTCAGTATGTATTGCAAAATAGCTTTAAGTGGAATGGTGTTAAAATTACTGATGCTCGCATTCACCAAATTAGAGTAGATCACTATAGTCCAGAAATGACTATCCGTAATTACTGGAAAGAAGATGATTCAGCTAATACAGATGGCTATAAAGTAAAAAGTCGATTAGTAAGGCAAATTGATTGTCATGCAGATAATTTGCTTGGATATAATGATTGTACATCAAATCATGGTATGGCATTAAAAGCTCGCACATTATTTAAGGAGAATCCAGATGCAAAGAATATCTTTATGGTTTGGTTTAAGGATGATGTTACAAAGCAAAAGTTTTATGATGAACGAGACTTTGAACACATTAGCGATAATAATATAAATTATTTTTCAAAGCTAGATAAGTCTCCAAGTGGTTACGTTTCAAAGGGAGGTACTCGAAAATCGTCTGAAGGTTCTCGCCAACACGTTAAGGTTTTTAAGTTGCGCTTGGATTCCAAACACAATGACCAAGACAATTGGGCTGATGTTGAAACAGATGATGCGCCAACTCAAGGTGTTTATGTACCAATCCTGCGATACAAGATTGTTAATGGTAAACGCCATGCTGAATCTTTTGACACAAGAGAATTGGCAACCTTTATTAAAAGCATAAAAGATATTTGCGGATTAGAAGTAGAGGTTTATGGAGTCCGTTGTAAGGATACCGAAAAGTTGGACGATTCTAACTGGACGCATTTTAAATCTTGGTTGAAGAAAAATGTTGATACGATTATCACTCCAAAGTTGTGGCAGGAATATGCTGATGAATTATCGTACAATAATATTAGTTCAATTGACTTTATGTCTTGCAAAGAGTTTGTAAAGAAAGCTGGCGAGTTGGATGATTCTAATATCATTAAAAAAGCTATCAACTTCCTTCCAAAGCATGACGATGGAGTATTTAGTTATCATTCCCTTCAAAGGGTTAAGACTCTGCTTGTGGCTTTAAAATCAATAGATACTGCTTACGATGGAGATTTCATCTCTAATAACATTAAACAATATACTGCTGAATTAAGCGTAAAGGATGTAGAAAAGGCTCATAAGTTATATCCGATGATTGAAATGGTTGAATTGTATTCTTGGAGATTTGATAAAGAGCAAGCAACCAAATTGGTTAATTATATAAAACAAATGGATGAGCTAAATGCCTTCAAGCAAAACTAGATTTCTTAGTAGTCATAGTGTAATTATATTATCATATAAAGCCAGAGGGAGAAAGTCACTCCCTCTGGTTTAAAATTTATTTAAAAAGAGTTGACAGAGGAAAGAAAAACCCCTACTCTATAGGGACACAATTAAAAAAGAGGAAAAAACAATTATGCAAAAATTAGCTTACAATCTCGGAGAGAACGCCATCACCATCTTTGCTGATGGGCAAGTTCATTCAGTTCGCAGGGACAATTTGAACTTCATGCAGGTTCGTCAGTCTTTACTTGACGGAAATTACGATAAAGTTATTAAACTCGTAGACACAAAGAGCGCAGTTGAAGATTATTCTTTGGGCAATATCCAAATTAAAGAGGGTGATGTTTATTACAATCATTCTTCTGGTGAGCAAGAAAAGCTCAATGGAGTTGTGATTGATAAGTTGTTGTCTCTTATGCGCGAAGGCATTAAAGACCCTTCTCCGATCTTCAATTTTATTGAAAAGCTATTGGATAATCCCTCTCGTAATTCAGTAGAGCAACTTTATAATTTTCTTGATTACAAAGAATTACCTATTGATCCAGACGGCTATGTTGTTGGATATAAGGGTGTTCGTGACGATTATAAAGATCAATACTCTGGAAAGTTTGACAATAGCGTTGGAGAAACGCTTGAAATGAAGCGTAGGAGTGTCGATGACGATCCTAATAATGGATGCTCTTACGGATTTCACGTTGGTTCATTCGACTATGCAGATAGTTGGGCTGGAGCAGATGGTAGGCTCATGGTTGTCCGTTTTGATCCCAAGGATGCAGTAAGCGTTCCTAGTTGTTCTTCATATCAAAAGTTGCGAGTATGCAAATATGAAGTGATTGCGGAAATTACCGATGGTCGCAAGGAATGGGATAAGCCTGTCTATTTTGATGAGGATGAAGATTATGATTCTGATTGGGATGAAGAGTATTATGACGATGATGAAGATGAATCATGGGACGATGAATTGTCTGCAAATGAATTAGCGATTCGTAATTATATCGAAAATCGCCATGCAGAAGGAATTAACCCAACAATAAAACAAGTGCAGTCAAGGATGAAAGGCATTTCGTTATCTTCTAAAGAAATCATTGCGATTGTTGAAGGGCTTAATTCTGATGGATGGACTTTTAAAGTAGAGTCGATTGACGATAAGAAAACAAGTCGGTCTGAAATTTACGCAAACTACAATTTAAGGAGTTAATTTTATATAAGGGAGAGGTTGTTCTTTTAATTTAAGCGCACACAAATTAGGTTCGGCCTCTCTCTTTATTTATTATGAAACTTAATCATATCAAAAGTTTTTTATATTATACTTATTTTCAAGAAGCTCATTTTGTTTCCATAGATGACCTTCCTCCAATTATTGTTACGTTATTTGCTATTACCGATGAAGATGGAATTGTAGTTACTATTCCTTATAACGAGAAATACGGACATGATTTTAAAGATATTTCTTTTAGGCAAAGTGATTTATTTTCTTCAGCAAGATTTGATGATCGGATTGAGGTTAAGGATTCTGAAGGAGTTAGTCGCAAAGTAAGATTTTTTAAGTTACATAATATGCTTACAGCTAATTATAAAAGATTTTTAATGAAAGAAGAAGAAACTTTCTGAAGCAGAAAGTTGTTTTATCATTGACATTCTTTTTAAATGCGTCAGAATTGAAGCATGAAAAAATTAGAAACCTTATATAAAAGAGATACCAAAGGCAACATACGTGAATGGACAATTTGCGTAAACGGCAACAAATTCTGGACAGAAGGAGGCATTCATGGAATGAAGATGAATGTTGCCAAGCCAACGAGTTGCACGGCAAAGAACATTGGGCATTCAAACGAAACGAGTCCAGAAGTCCAAGCTGAATTGCAAGCCAAAGCAAAGTGGGATAAAAAGCTCCGCTCTGGTTACTTCACCAATGTCAACGATGTAGATGATAAAAAATTCTATGAGCCTATGTTGGCGCACAATTACAAAGATAGGATAGCTGAAGTAAAGTATCCTGTTTATTCGCAACCAAAATTAGATGGTATTAGATGCGTAGCAAGATTAGAAAAGGGAGAAGTGGTTGCCAGAACAAGAAATGGCAAGATAATCGAAGCAATTCCTCATATCACTAATGAGTTGAAAAATTTCTTGCAATCAAATCCAGAGATCATCTTGGATGGAGAATTGTATAATCACGATTTCAAGGACAACTTCAATAAGATAACATCACTTGTTCGCAAACAAAAACCTGTTCGATCTGCATCTGATACAGATAATTCTTTTATCAAGAAGCAAGATAAGTGGACACAATCTTTAGTGGAATCAGAATCTGCGATTCAATATTGGATTTACGATTGTCCGAAAATTGCTCAAGCTAAAGAAGCAGTTCCATTTAGTCTGCGCTTTACTACTTTGCAAAATATTTTACAAGAAAAATCTTGCATTAAACTTGTACCTACCGCCGAAATTATGGGTCAAGCATCGTTAAATTCGATGTATCAAGAATATCTACGAGATGGTTACGAAGGACAAATGGTAAGAAAGGATATGGGTTACGAGCAGAAACGCTCCACATCTCTATTAAAACGTAAGGAGTTTCAAGATGCTGAGTATAAAGTAATTGATATTGAAGAGGGAAATGGAAATCGTCAGGGAACTGCAAAGAATTTGACGTTAATTGATCCGAAGTCTTTACAAGAATTTAATTCTAATATTAAAGGTAATTTTGAATATTTGGCAAAAATCTTTAATAATAAAGAAGACTATATTGGCAAGCTCGCCACAATTAAATTTTTTGAATATACTCCAGATGGAATACCCAGATTTCCTTACGCAATAGGATTTAGAGATTATGAGTGATAGCGAAACACAATCGGATTACAAAATTATTGAAACTAAAATTAATCTCATGGAATCCATGTTAGATAGCTATATAGAAAATAACAGCTATCCAACCATCAAGCAAATACAAGCACAACATCCAACAGGCATAATGTCTTTGCGGAAAGCATTGAATATTTTGGTAAGAGAAACAGAGAAACAATTACCAGAAACGATAGATAACCCAACAAAAGAAATTAAAGAATTAATCGATGCAATTGCAAAGGTTAAGAAGTATGTTGAGTATCTATAATTCAAAGCAATTACAAATTCATTAAGAATTATGTCAGAAATAGAACCAGATATGAACGAACGATATATTGTATATGATAACAATGGAAACTTTGCTACTGCTTACAATTTAGCTCTTGGCAAGGCTCTAGCATTGAACTGGGCGAAACTCGCTTGTAATGAATTATCAGGCAAGGTCACGCTTTCTAATCGGGATAATACTCCTTCAGAAAAGGTAATTTACCAAAGCCGATCCAAGTAGCATCCTTTGCTATTTGATATTACATACCCATATACAGATAACATATAGCATAATACAAGAAGTATATATTATATAATAATATATAAAGTAAAAATTCTTGAAAAATTGAGTGGGAAAATACTACCACACTTAATTAATTATTTATTTTTGTTTAAAAATATACTTATTTCAATTAAGTTAATTATTATCTGAACAAATAGGTTGACAACATCAGATTAATATTCTAATCTATTATCATACAAGATTAAGAAAGGGAAAAAATGAAAATACAATTTGGAAATTATCGCATTACTAAAGCAGACGATTTAAATTTGGTCGTTGAAAATTTTAGGACTCCAGCTTTAAGCAAGAATCCGAAGATAGCCGAAAAACAATCGAAAGAAAAAAAGTGGCATTTTATGGGTTATTGCGATAAGCCAGAATTGGCGTTAAATAAGATAGTAACACATTCTTTAATAAATGAAGATATAAAGAGCGCAAATAATTTGATAGAAAAAATTAAGGAATTGCGGGCTTACATAAATGATGTCCTCCCCAAAATCCCAGCATCATAAGCCCAAAAAGTCTGGCTTGGGCGGGAGTGGAGCAAATTGCACCACTCCTGTCCCGTCAGCGAGTACGCCATGCGCTAGAAATTTAGTATTAACAATTGTCTTGGCAATATTACCTTTAGTATGTGCCTTGTTATATCAGAACGCCCAAATAAACAGAAATAATAATGAAATTAAACTTTACTCCGAATTACTGGAACAACTTAATAATAAAGAAAATCTTACAAAGCAGGAAGAGCAAATAAAAGAAGATTTAGAAGAGAAGCTAGAAGACCTGCCAGATAATAACACAAATAATAATATAAAGCCAACCTTTAACAGAAAGCCTTGGCATAAAGGATCAAATAGCAGAAGAAAGACTCGTTAATAATAAAGAATTTTGAATGAATTTGCGCCGTTTTAATAAGTTTTGGCTTAATAAGAAATAATATGAAGAAATGTGGATTAGATTGTTGGGTGATAGTATTTGTTACTTTTTTCCTTTTGTTTATGATTACTTGTTCTGGATGCAAGACTACATATGAACCGCCAGACTATTATCTTCAGCAATATACTGAAAGCCGAATTGAATATAGCGCAAATAATAATAAAGAAGATTTAATGGAAGCAGGTCGTAACTGGAACTTATATTGGAAGGCGAGAGCCTATGAGCTTAATAACAATTGAGAACTTAATAATACTATTTTCTTTATGTAGTTCGGGCGTTGCAAGTTTGGGGTTGACAAGGTATGGGGTAGAGTTCATTCTTGTTCACATAACAATGCTAATAATAATCAGTTCAATGTGGTACGGCCTTTATCGTTTAATAAAACTATTATTTTTTTAAAGTATGGCCGAAAATCAAAAACACAAAGAGTTAGATAAATATTTAAAGCATTGGTTCGGGATGTTCACTAAAGAAGAGAAAAAAGACTGGGTAGATAACAATACAGATTTACTTAATATATTAAATAAGAAAGAGAAGAAGGACAAATACAAATGAAAGCAATAAGCACTTTAATCGCACTATTTTTTTTTGCAGGTTGCGAGACCACTAAACCTGATTGGGGCAAATATAGAGGTACTGATAATATCATACCAAGGCGTTCTGCCACTACTCAAACAATTGGCTTAATCGAAAAAGATTATTTAGTAAGTGAATTAATCCGTTCAATGAATGAAGCTGGTCAGGTTAATTACATAGAGCCAAATAAAACATATTACCAAGCCTACGATCCTAATTTCCCAGAAGTATCACCTGTCTTTTATAGTAAAAATGATGCCCATGAGTATGCGAGGCTTAATAATTACAATCATTACGACAATCAACCAACTGGTCACGCATATATAGTAAAGCCCATTAATCATAGGTTTGAAGTGAGGATGTCTAATGCTATAGAAAATAACGTGCTATTTACTTGCCACTTACTTAAAGATGCCGAGCAATACGTTGGCTTTTTTAAGGAGTCGCATTCTGACCTGTTAATATATGATTTAATCGAACAAGATATTGTAGGAATCAACACCCCTTAATAACATGATAAAAGAAGTATTATTAGCTACCATCCTTGCTTTGCTTTTTGCCTTCTTAGGTGCAGTAGCTGAAAACAAATATAAAATTCTAACATATTTAAACTAATGAAAATTTTTAAGATATTACTTTTATTAAGTATTGTACTGCCTATTGAACCGCTTGTACAATTCGCTCCTCAAGCTCATGCAGTCCTTCAGAGGGCAATCACGGGCTATGGAGATACAAAGGGAGAAGCGTATGCAAATGCTACTGCGAAGATTCCATCTGGGTATACTCAGACAAGAGTCTCTTTCTTTAAGGTAGGATATAAATGGCAATGTTATTTGATTTGCCAGAAATAATACTTGACAAATAAACAAATAAATCGTATACTATACGTATACAAAATTGAGAAAGGCACTCAAAACAAAAAACGCCTTGTTCTTTTTGACAGATTTTAAAACTTTTGGTTTGCGACGGCGAACCAATCGAGGGTGACCGAACGATGGGTTGATACTCCCCATAAGGTGCGCTAGGCTTGACTAATGTCCAAATGGATGAGGAAAGAGATAGTGGCTCGAATTAGGTAAACGAACTTTAGTTTATCCCGAAAAGTTAGAGGTAATGAAGCAGTCCTCTCCCTCACATTTTTTTACTTTGAAGCGCGCATCACAAAGTGCCTCAACGCCAGCAATCAATTAATATTAATTGCAGTTCGTAAGTTATAGCTAAGAACAATTGGCAACGCAGGCCCAGGTGCCCTTCTACCTTAGAGAGCCGACTCAGCTGAGATACTCTGGGTCGGCTTTCAAAACTTTAGTCTACTATGTAGCGAGCGGAACGGTTCGTCATGGTTCTCTGATATGGTCATTATGTATTGTTTTGCCCCTCTCCCTTAATTGGGGGAGGGGTTTTTTTAGGGCTTGACAAATAAAAGAATCCATCCATACTAGAGGCTTAATAATTAACAAACCCTAGACAAAAGGATAAACATGGCAAACTCAGCAACCTGCGCTCGCATCTCACAACTATCTCGTAATATGCAAAGTGGCAAATATCATCCACGCAATTTTCGTTTTGAAGATGACAAAGCTATAAAGAAATATGTATACGGCAAATATATAGCAAGAAAGGGCAAATAAAATGGATTTGAAATAACTATCTAATTTAATAAGATAAGTTATGTTATGTTATAAAGCCACACTATTTAAAGCAACCGAAGATCAAATTTGTCGCCCGATAGATACT
>Ga0315327_10000005_pt1 | contig 86351 bp, 51 predicted proteins | sample M110032315metaG_FD_203460 | JGI IMG/M metagenome (GOLD analysis project Ga0315327, IMG submission 203460) | Ammonia-oxidizing marine archaeal communities from Monterey Bay, California, United States - M1 100m 32315 | ecosystem: Environmental > Aquatic > Marine > Coastal | place: USA: California... | reverse complement strand
ATCAAACTTATAATGCTTTATATTCTAGAATAAAGAATCCGACAAAAACCACAGAAGTCGTCACCTCTTCCACTGTAAAAGCTAGAATCCAATATATGGATAAGCAATACATTGCTGAAGAATATGCATTTAGAGCTCAAACTAATCTACCCATATCTGAAGGGCAGTTGAGAATTAAATTAGACCCTGCGGGTTATGCAGCGTTTACATTTGCTAATAGAATTGAAATTGATGGATTTGTTTGGAAAATCAAAACAGACGCATCCGCTGTTGGCCTGTTTACTCCGCACTTTTATATGTTATATTTAGAAAGGGGCGACTAAATGGGGCTGATTAATAAAAATGTTTTAAAGCGAACTTTATCCAAACAAGCAGGGCCAATCCTTGAAAAAAAGATTATTCCTCAATTGGAAAAGCAATTTGAGCAAGCGAAGAAAGCGGCGCTTCAAGACTTCGAAAGTCATGCAGTAACGCAAGAGTTGGAAGAAGGCCCTACGGCCTCCAATAAAAGCGGAACCTTAAGAGGTCGAGGAAACCTACATTCTTTTATAGGTTTTGAAAAAGGAGAAAATCCAATAGCTAAGCTTAGAGAGCTTTTGGCGAGCAAGATAACAATTCAAAATCGGGTAGCACGAAAAGGAGAGATGGTTTTTTACATTAAAGTCGGAATACCTTCTGACGAAGATATAGAAAATGTTACTCAAGTGCCGTGGGCTCCTGGAAGGAGTTGGGCTAGGGGGATAGAAGAAGGTCTTTCTGGTCTAGGTAATTATTTAATAAAAGATTCTGATGCCAGTCGTTCGGGCACAGCTATACAGATTGAGGCAACCGTGGGAGACTCCTCGTTTTCGACAACATCTTATTTAACAAAAATAATAGGAGACCTTGTGGCGGCCTTGGAGCAAAATATAAAAATACAATGATCGTACAATTTGACCATACTCTACAGTCTAGTTTTTATCTTTGGTTTGACGATAGAATGACCCGTATAGCCTCGGGAGTTTCGAATGTCACGCCAATGAGTTTTGATTATTATTCAGAAACTAGCGATGTCCCTTCTAACCTGGATGCATATTATTCTCCTTATAGGCAATTTGTCTCTAACGGAAATGACGTACCGACAGGAGTCTACCTTAATGGATTGTTCACTCCTCAAAATAGCGACCCAAGTTCTTACTTGGTGATCGATCATAATCAGGGTAGAGTTATTTTAGATCCTGCAACATATGGCTCAAACTTATCTGTTAGCGGAGATTTTAGAACAAAAGACTTTAACGTCTATATGACTAATGAAACAGAGGAAGAGTTACTTATAGAGAACACCTTTATACTTGCGGACGATGACGAAACCCAGCTGCAAAACGTTTCGAAGCTCAACGTTGACCATTACGTAGTGCCAGCGGCTTTCATCACGCTTAGTAATTCTAGAAATAAACCTTTTGCTCTAGGAGGGCTAGATCAAACTATTGTAGATATGCGCGTAGTAGCTATGGCTGATAGTAATTATGGACTGGACGCTATCCTTTCTCACTTTAGAGACACAACAAATTTGGGCGCCTATATGATAGACTTCGAGGATTTTCCGTTTGGAGAATTCTTTCATATAAAGGCTCCCCCGTACAGTTATCCAGATTTAATTAATGGGAAAAAACCAAATATTTGGATAGAAAATGTAAGAACCTCCAAGCTTTACGATAGAAATAGTGTACTTAGGTTAAGTAAGGGAATGAAAATAGGGTTTTTAGACTTTGAATTAAACACCGTTAGAGACCCAAGGATATACTCTTAAAAAAATATTTCCCTTTTGGCAAAGAAGACTGTAATAACAACAAATCTTTTACAGACAAACCTTAAACTTAATTAATATATATTATGGCAACTAGAAACAGAATCATCTATCAGTCCGAAGCTTTATATGTTAGTCCTGCAACAGGGGAGTCGGCTTCCGACTCAACCACAGCGACCCAACTATACAGAGTTCAGGATATCAGTCACGACATGGACGTAAATAGAACCGACATTTTTGAATTCGGTCGGCTTGCACCATTGACTCGTCAAGTTATTGAAGCCCCTACGGTTTCCTTGGACTTTAGTTACCTCTTGGCCGATGGCGTCAATGAGAAAAGAATTGGATTAATGACCGACGGATTAGCAAATGCTATCAGCGGTATTTTAAATGACGCAACAAGAAAAGAAAAGAATTACTACGTCACAACTGTTGGTGAATATACCGACGCTGAAAAATCATCTACTGACACAACCGCTTCCGCAGCAAACACAACGGTTGTTGGCTTTGGTAACGCAGCAATCTCAAACTATGTAGTTAACGTTGCAGTTGGAGATCTTCCTACAGCTAGTGTTACCTGTGAAGCTTACAACCTGAAGTTTGAGAACCCAGTATCCGCTGATGCTGGTGGAGGTTGGCTAAGTGGTATCGCTCCTACAGTCAACAAGGAAAGTAGTAAAGAAGTTTTGGACACATTTGTCCTGCCTACGGGTACTACAGGATCTCTTGAAGTCTTTACCCTTCGCCCTGGCGACGTAACCATGGTATTCTCGACAGGACAAAAGGATAGCACCGATGCGAACAAACTGCAAGTTGGTGGAGCTATTCTTCCTACTGGAGATCCAGACAGCGCATCAACGACCGATGGAGAAACTCCTATTCACATTCAAAACTTCAGTATCGAAGTTCCTTTGGCTCGTACTCCGCTTAATAGAGTTGGCAGCAACTTCCCATACGACCGTGCGGTGGACTTCCCTCTGGATATGACCCTTAATATTAGCGCTCTGCTTGCAGACGTTGACGAAGGTTCATTAATTGACCTCATGTGTGAAGACCAAGAAACACGCGATGTTACTATCAACTGTAAGATTCCTTGTACCGAAGGGGATGAAAACTCAGACAATAACATTCGCTTCGAAATTAAGGACGTTTACCTTCAAAGCCAGAATATGTCTGCCACGATTGGTGACAACAAGACAGTCGACCTGTCCTTCACTTCTCAGTTTGGTGGTGTCGATGACACTGTTAATGGCTTGTTTATCTCAGGCTTTAACGAGTAAGAGAAACTTACTTACCAACACTGCAATTTATCTCTCCCTGCTGGTCGGGGAGAGATTTTTTGTATTATAAGTGTAACAGTTATAGTAATGGGTTTCGGAAGAGTACGATATGGTGATGAACTTGTATTCATACAAGGTTATGATTCGGTACAAAATAGATGGGAAGGCTCTGGTATAAGGGGCGTACAATCTATTGATGCAGAATTTAATATACCTTTTGAGCCGATAGCTTTTGGAGGTAATATGTTTGCAGGAACCGTTCTTAATGGTTCAAAAGCCACCTCTTCTTTTACTATTGATAGCCTTGTAGTTACTGAAGCTTCGGCAGACCCCTTGGTGTACTTGTTCGACAAAGTTTTAAGTGGAGCTTTAAATTGGGACGGCCTTGGGACCGCGCAGGGAAATTATAGTTTTGAGAGCGGGTTTATTTCTACCTATTCCTCTTCTTGCGCTGTGGGAGAAATTCCGTCATTGACTTGTTCTATTGATGTTTATGGAGAGGTTGGGAATTTTGCCCCAACAGAACTCTTCCCAGAATCAGGCAAAATACCAGATGACGAAATTAAAATTGCAAAAGCTGGAGACATTAAACTTATTAATGTAACGGGCAACGATACTAATAGAATTCAATCGTATAGTTATGAGCTCTCTATTCCTAGAATGGATATAGATACCTTGGGCGGCGAATATCAAAGGCGAATATATGATATAACTTACCCTATAGAAGTGGACCTTTCTTTTGTGATTGATGTAGATGATTTGGAAACTCCTTTGTTAAGTAGTCTATTATGTAACCAAGACATACCAGACATCACTATTCAATTAAGTGGTTGTCAGCTCGAAAATAACGTAAGGACATTTAAAATCACCGATCCTATTCTAGTTTCTATCAACGAAAGCAGCGCCATATCAGAAGAACTTCAGGCAAAGATATCTTATAAGTCTTACATAAAAGACGTAAATCTTTTGCCATCTTTGATATTTTGAGTGTATTACTTTGTGAGGAGAATTTAATTCATGGCATTAACTTATTACAATAGTCCCGTTTTTTTAGGTAACAAATTTTTTGTTGCTCAGTCTGCTAGTATTGAAGAAACCATTCCTATGTTACCTGTGCGTTCGTTAGGTGCAAGCAATGTATTAAAGGCCGTGCCAGAGAATACTGTGCAGGGATCTGTGAATATAAACTTTTTGTTATCGTTTGGGAGTGCGGGAGGGAAAGCCTCTTTAACGCCACAAGACGTAATAGGTTGGACATGTATCAATCAGCTTCTCCCAACGCAACTTGATGGTTCCGTAGGGGAAATGAGGTTTTATAACGCAGTAGTGACAAGTTTTTCTGTAAATGCTGACGCACAATCTGTTGTAAATTGCTCCCTTTCATTAAACTATTACAAAGCTTCCAAACAAATGGATAGCGGTGGGACTTCAAGCGCAAACCAATTAGACGGCGCCTCATTAACTTACGCTCATGGGGCAAACTCTACGCCTTCGGCAGGAGCTGTTGCATTAAATAATAATTTGTTTAGTTATTCTTTTCAACTAACCCAGTCCGTAACCCCTATTAAAATATTAGGAGATATGGATCCTGAGATGCTACTTAAAACCAACGGGGAATTAACTTCAACTTTCGTGGGCAACAATCTCCCTTCGGTATTACAAGATAACACAAAATTATGCAAAGATGCTACCACAGTAACTTCATTTACCGCCTCGGACTGCGATGGCAACTCTACCGCAATCACTCTCCCACAAACTTCTTTAGGGGACAATGACGCGTGGATTACTTCTAGGTCTGTAGAGGTTTCGGAGAATAACGCGCTTAATGGTACAGCAGTAGTTACTCAATACTTTTAATAGAATTAAAGGTATTCACCTTGTATTATATTGCATGGAGATTACAGGCAATCATTTGTTAAAGTTTCAGCAGAAAAGGACTGTTACTGATTTATATAAATCTTTTTTAATTATACTAGAAGATTTAAACACTGAAAACCAAATTTCTTTTGATAAATTAAAAAGACAATTGCCTAGCCACGTAGATGCAGTTGAGTGCGCGAATTACTTCGACGACGCAAAAATGGAGTATATTAGAAAAAAAATATTAGACGCAGGCAATGGCTGCATACGGAGAATGGATAGGGATTTAGATAAATTTGAAGTTAACCCAATATTAGACAAGGAATAAGGAAAAAATATGAAGGAATTATATAGTTTTGATATTGCTTTAGAACGCACCGTCCAAAAGGAAGTCGAAGTCGAAAAAGACATCGAAGTCGAAAAGGAAGTGGAGGTAGAAAAGCGAAGAAAAAATAAGGAAACAGGGAAAATGGAGAAGTACACCAAGACGGAGGTGCGCACATCCACAGAAAAACAGATGGTCACAGAGATGAGGGAAGTGACTGAAGAGGCCCCAGTTAGAATTATTTTAAAAAAGCCCACCCGCTCTCAGCTTGAGGAGGGAGATATGTTTTATAGCATATGGCTTAATAAATTTATTAAAATGGGCTTGCTAACTCGTTCTATGTTGGCTAAGCAGCATTTAGAATTAGGAGGGACATTAAATGAGGACGAGAAACAAAAGTACTCTCGTCTTTATGTGCAACTCTACGAAAAGCAAATGGTCGTTCAGCGTCTTGGAATACTATCCAGTAGCGATATGACTAATGATCAAAAAGAAAGGCTTCAACAGGCAATTTCAGATTTAGGGTTAATTCGCAAGGAACTTACGGATTTTGAAACCGTACAAGCTGCAATGTTTGAACATACTGCGGATATCAAAGCTAGAAATAAAACTATCACATGGTACTTGCTAAATCTTGCGTATTATGTAGCTGGAGACAGCGACACAGATAGCGCCACCCCTCTTTTTGGGGGAGAGGATTTTGAGGATAAATACGCTTCATATCAAGAGAAGGATGAGCTTGAAGACGAAATCTACGGGAAGAGTATCGATAAGCTCTCTTCGCTCGCTACGATTTGGTATATGAGTGGTGTTCAGCAGCAAGAGGACTTCGACAAGCTTCTAGAAGAAGTTCAAGAAGAAGCCCTAAATGTCTGAGGAAGACAGCATTGACTATAAGCAGGCTTTTGTAGATATAGCTCGCGGCTATTCGGAAGCTATTCATAAAGAGCAAAAAATCTTTATAAAACACTTTAACCTGTTTGACCAATCACATGTTGATACGCTATCAAAAAAAGTATCGAAAAGATACCAAAAATCTGGACTTAGGACTCAAAAGGAAATCCTTGAAGAAGCGGCAGAAACAGGAGAATGGACACTAAAGCAAGAAGACTGGCTACAAAAAAGACAGCAGTTTCTAAAGACTCTCGAAAACACGATCAAAACAATATTAATTCCCTCTCAAGTAGAGATGATGGAAAAACGTATTGCTCAGGTTAAGGAGGAGATACAAGAGAAATCAATAAAAAAGCAGTTACTCCTTAACGAAAGCTGTGAGACATTCACAGAAAGAAAGGTAAGCGACCTTACTATTGGGGCATCCTTATATACAGATAAGGCGCTTAATGAATTGTTTTTTTCAGAGAGCGAGTTTGATGATCTAGAAAGAGAAGAGATTTATCAATTAGTTAAAACGTACAATGATGCGTTTTCTGGTTTGGCTATAGATAAAATTAAAGCCTTGTCTCTTAGCGGGATGTTCTCTAATTACTTTTCTGTATGTGAGGATTCTCCTTATAAAATGTTCGATAAAATGCCTATGGATTTAACGTTTTTTCAGTTGAATCTTTTGAATTACGGACAGGTCTTTAGATCTATTTTCAAAAATATCCCCAATATTCCAGATGAAATAAAAAATGATCCAAACAAATTATTGCAATTTGCGGAGTCTGGGCACAAAAAAGCAGAAAAGGTAAAGCAGATACAGGCTAAAGGCAATCCTAATAGAAAAGGGGCGCAGAGTATTGTCGGGGCGTCTTCAGAAGATCTTGAAACAATGGGGTATGACAAAGGTTCTTTTACTAGTCCCGCAGAATTAATGAAAAAGGCTGGAAAAAAATCAATGTCTACGTTAGGCGGGGATTTTTAGGTGTAACTAGATACGGATAATATGGCGGAGTCAAGTATAAATCTCAGAGTAAGGGCGGTTGGGCTACAAAAAGATGTAGAAAACCAAGCGAGGGCCGCTCAACGCACCATAAGCAAAACCCCCGTCAAACTCAGTCTTGATTCAAAAGGCTTTCAGCAACCACTAGGTAGAATTAGTGGGGACATGTCTGAATTCCAAAAGTCTTTAGATGCTTCGACAGCTCGTGTATTTGCTTTCGGAGCTACTGTTGGCGTTATCAATGGAATAAGCGATGCGTTTAAAGGGACCGTCTCTGCCGTTATGGATGTAGAGAAAGCGCTGACCGACATCAATGTTATTATGGAGCTGACTGGTTCTCAGTTAGGTGAGTTTTCAGATCAGTTGTTTGCAGTTGCCGAGAATACCAGCCAATCGTTTGCAACAGTTGCTGAAGCGGCGACGGAATTTGCAAGACAGGGCTTGAGCGCAGAAGAGACTTTACAGAGGGTTAATGATGCTTTGATTTTAACTAGATTGTCTGGGCTTGATGCTGCAAAATCAGTAGAAGCGTTGACTGCTGTGGTAAATGGGTTTGCTAGAGAAGGCTTGAATACCACGGACATTATTAATAGATTAGCAAATGTTGACGCAGCTTTTGCAGTAAGCTCAAAGGACCTGGCTGATGCTTTGGCTCGGGCTGGGGCGACTGCGCAAAGTGCGGGCGTTGATTTTAATGAACTTTTAGCAATCGTAACATCAGTACAGCAACAAACTGCTAGAGGTGGTGCCGTGATCGGCAATGCATTTAAAAGTATTTTTACGAGACTTCAGCGAAGTAAGGTTAGAGAAACGTTGGAAGGTATTGGCGTGGCCACAACAGATTCTTTAGGAAATTTCAGGTCAGCAATTGCTGTACTTAAGGATTATGCCGCTATTTACCCACAACTTTCTGATGCCCAACAAGCGTTTACGGCAGAACAAATTGCGGGGGTCTTTCAAATAAATAACCTTAAAGCTTTAGTTTCTGATTTAAATAATCAATTCTCTACTTATAGCCAAGCATTAAATACTGCGGCCTCTAGTACTGACGAAGCCATAAGAAGAAATGAGGCACTAAATCAAACTTTTTCCGCAATGGTCGCGCAGACTGCAGAAGGAATCAGGGAACTTGCCAAGTCATTTGGAGATCTTGCGTTGGGGCCTGGGATGGAGAGGGTTTTAACCATGCTTCAGGGGATTGTAGAGTCTGCAAACTCGATGTTGGACGAAGACACTGGCAGTAAGGTGATGCAGGGATTTTTTAAAGGCCTTGGAAACTTCATTTCTGGCCCTGGTTTAGCGATAGTAGCAGGAGCGTTTGGTGCGTTGTTAAAAAATGTAGCAGCTATGGGTGCAAATGCTATCAAGGATTTATTTAAAATAAATACTGAGGCAGGCAGGCAAAAAGCTCTTCAAGAAGGCATACTTCAGGTTTTATTAAAAGACGAAGCAGTATACCAACGTCTTATTAGTGCGGGAGGAGATCAAAACAAACAGTCTCAAATACTTCTAAATACAGTAAAACAAATCACTGCGGAGTATACTAAGCAACAAGGTTTAATTGGGGGCCTAGCTAAATCAAGCGGAATGAAAGGGCTAACTTTTCAAGGCGGAAAATTTAAAGGCACCTCCAAATATACTCAAAAAAAAATAGACGGGACGGCAGCTGACGGTCATGTCCCAGAAAAAAATAATATAGTATTTGCAGCAGGGGCGACTCCCGCCATGGATACTTTTGCTTTTGGAGGAGCTCCCGAAGTAAACGCATCAATTCAAGCTGGGTATGCAAGCCCAGTTCAGCCACAGCAGGTTAGGCAAATGAATGTACCTAATTTGGGACAGGTGATGTACAACACCCAAGAGAATGTGGTTAAGTTACCTGGAATGAAACAGCCTTTTATCGTACCTCCGCCATCTTCTAAAGCGTATTCAGGATACGCTAAAAATGTAGAAGAAAAATTTGGTGGGGATGTTGCCAGGAATGTTCTAGGAAAAGCAATTACTCCTAAACAAAGAGCATATGCGGAAGGATTGAGCCCTATAGTTGCCACAAAGAATTCAATAGGAGGAAGCAATGCGGCAGGATTAATACCGAACTATGCAGGACTAACCTTTCTGGATGATATAATAAGACAGAACAAGTTTAGGCAGGGGCAAATAAGACAGGAAAGAAGAGGGTCTACAGATCCCGCAATCACTCCTGAGTTATCCGCTGGGGCAGAAGGCTTAAAAGCCGTTACCTCTAAGGCTGATATTGTTCAAATACTAAAAGGGGGCGGGACAAATCCAGGCTTGACAATAGATAATTGGAGCGCAGCCAAAAATTACCAATTTAATTATAAGGGGCAAACCTTAGTTGGGAGCGGGACTGAAATAAAAAAGATATTTGCAAAAAAAGCTGATGGGCAAATAGTACTTAATTCAGGAAGGTCTTTGGCTAGAGCTACGACGGGAGAGAAGCAGGGAGTTAAGACCCGAAAGTTATCCGCAAACACTTCAATGTTGATTCCTCAGCCCTTGGGAGATTCTGCCATGCCTGAAAAAATAATTTTACAAGGGAGCCAGTTGGTAGAAAAGGTGGACGCAAGAGAAATAAGCAGCCTTTCTAAAACTTCAGGTTTAAAACTTGGTAGTAGGGGGAAAGCCGCTCGAAAGCCTGGAGAAGCAGCACAAGATATTACCGCTTCTCTATCGGATGATATTTTCGAAGTGCATTTTAAAACCTCAGGCATGCAGGACGTGGGGGAAGATGCGAATTTAAGGCAGACAATTGATAAAGATTTGTCAGTTTCTGTTGGAGATATATTAGAGAGGAACGCTAGAAAATTAATGGGTCGTCAGACGAGTTCTTTTAGGCTTAGCACTGCAGACATTGATGCTAGAGCGGCTAATTTCGTAAAGGAGAACTCTGCTGTTACAGGGATTCTTTTTGAAGATATTATATCTACAGCTATCCAAAAATCCCCCAAATTCGGAGCGAAAGAGAAATATAAAAGATGGGATTTTAACCCTGGAGACCAAGCTTCGTTAAACGAGCTTTTTGATCAAGCTGTTGGAGACTTTTCAGACGCTAAAAGAAGCCCTACTCCTGACGCTAAAATATCCATGGGGAAGAAAACTTTGTTTGCTACTTCGGCAGGGCAAAAGATTTTACAGCAGGCGTTAACAAGTGCAAGTGGGCTAGTCCCTAACCTGGCAGGCTTAGGGGTTAGTAAAGATTTTTTCAGAACGGTTGGGAATAGCATTGGAAAAGGAAAGTCTAGGGCTAAATTATTTGATGTTGATGATACATTGATTGATACGACTGCAGCCATGAATAATCTGGGGCTAACTGGCAGAGATAAATTTAAAGCTTACTCTGATCCAAAAATTTCAAAGGAAATTGCCAAAACTGCCCCGCTCACCAAAATGGGCAAGGCTGTAATGGACCTAAAGGATAAAGAAAATGTTTTTATGTTGACTGCTGCTTATCCAGCTAGAAACGAAGCATTGGCAGAAAGGTTTGGCATTCCTGTGAATAAAATTATGAGCCTAGAAGATCCAAAGATTATTAATAATTTTGGGTTAGATAAAAAAGTCCCTTCCAAAAGGGGAATATCCAGGAAAGAAAAGGACGCGGCTTATACTCTAGGAGAAAAGACTGACGACTATAGAAAATTAAATGTCGCAGAAAAAAAGAAAAGGGTTGTTAATGCATTTTCAGCTGAAGGAATTAATCCAACGCTATATGATGACAATTTAAAGATTATTAATGAAGCAGGAAGGTTTGGCAAATTAGTACAATACGCCACGCCATTGGCTGCAGGAGGCTTAGTGCCTAACTTTTCGTTTTATAAAAACAAGGGCATAACTGACCCAACAAAGGTTCGCCATGGAATTGATCCACAGGGAAAAGGTCGAGGGGACTTTGCAGGCTTTCAGGCTCGCACTATGGCGAGGCGCGGCGCCTTATCTAAGGATAGTGTTTTTGTTAATACTTATGGAGATAAAAAGACTTATTATATTAAGGGCCAAAAAGTAGCTGATGCTTATAAGTCTAGCCAAGCTTTTCAAGATGGGGGATTTAAATTAAAAGCGGCCGAACCACCTTATCTTCCTAAGCAATTAAATTATGAGTGGAACCAAGGTACTAAAATGTATCGTGTAGAAGTTCCTCAGGGAGGGCAGGGACCTCAAGTGGCGGCTGAAGGATTAGTCCCTAATTTTGCTGGCTTTGGAGGGAAATTATTAGGCGCAAGCAAAACGGCGGCGAGTTTTGGGTTGCCAAAAATGCCTAAGAAAAATGATTTATTTATGGACGCTGCAGTCTCTAATTCTCCTGTAAAAATTAAAAGCGTAAACACTAAAGACGGTTTAATTTATCTGGATAACGGTAAGTCTGCAAAAATAGATTCTTTGGGCTACTCAGGTTACCCGAATAAAATTCCAGGAGCAAGCAATAATTTATTTCGCCCAGTAACAAATAACCCGTCATCCATGCTTAAGGAAATTCAGAAATCAGGCAAAGCTATGATTCGGGACGGGAGGCTAGAGGCAGGATTACTGCGTCATCCTGAGGGTAGTGGATATCGATTACAAAAAATGGATGGCAAGTGGACTTATGGATCCATGGGCAAACCAAGCGCTGCAGACTCAAGGATATTATCTGATATAGACGCCGTATTAAGGCAGGAAACTAAGAAGGGATTACAGCAAACTTCTCAACAAGACACAAGGGGACTTATCGACTGGAGTTCTGATAGGCCTGGATATGTAGCCGAAGGATTAGTACCCAACCTTGGGAAAACCCCCATTTTTAAAGGAGCTTTCGAAAAGGCGCAAGCAGGCTTTACAAAAGATAGATTAGCTGGGCAAAGGATAGTACAGCAACAAAAAACAATACTTGAGCCTGGAATGGATATTTCCTTAGCTAAAAACTCAGGCGCTTTTTCAAAAGTTAAATTTGACAGCGATGATATAAGTAAGATTAGAGAGAGAATAGGTACAGGAAAAACAGATCAAATTTATTTAAATAAACCAGCATTTGAGAAATACGCTGACACGTTACCGCTTAAAACCACAGACAAGTATAATCTTGCTACAAGAAAAGTAGAAGACGTAAGTTATGTGGATTATAGCTCGGCCAAAAAGAATATACTTAATGGAAATGCGGGCGAACTATCAAAATATTTTACGACTAAGGCTCCCACTCCACTAGCAAAGAGACAGTTTACCCCGAAACAAGAGAGAGAATGGAAGGAGCAATCAGAAAGATTTAAAAGAGAAGCTAAACAAAAGAAGAGTGGCATGTACGGTCATTATGCAGATGGTTTAGTTCCTAATTTTGTGGGACGGGGAGGTAATAAAGATATAAGCTCTCGTATATATGAATCTGTCTTAGGTTCTGAGTTATATGGTCAACCTGTTGGCTTAACTGATACGCGCACCGAACAGATAGAGGTTGGGGGTAAAATGCAAGATGTGGTCGTCAACAATCGTGAGAAAATATTTAAAACAGGAGTAGATGTTAAAAGGCATTTCGGCCTAGATCATACTCCAGACGGAGGAATGGTCCTTCCTCCTTTGGCTTCCAAGGTTGGCAGGCAAGTGCAGGCCGAAGCTGGGCAACAAATGCAAACCGCTGCGGATGGCCTTATTCCTAATTTTGCTACTCCACTTCTCCCTACTTCTAACTTAACTGAAATACAAGAGTTCTTTGAGGGCTTAGAGAGGGGTGATCAAAAAGCCCTAAGGCAACAAATTGATATAAGCTCTTTATCAAAGGACCTAGAAATGAGAAAGGGTAAAACGCGAGGCGTTTTAGCCGATTACATAAGAGGTCAGGCCAAAGCTTCTGATACAGAAGGATTAAGAGCGGGAAGAATTACTATCGAAAAGTCTTTGGGGGGCCTTCTCAAAGAAGGGCCTCAAAGAGCAATAACAGGAAAAGAGTTATTGTCTTTAAATAAAGATGCGTTCAAGAAAATTCGTGAAGCCACGCTTACTCGGTCTGGAATAGCAGGAGGGCAAGCGGGCCTAGCAAAAAGTACTTTTCAACAAGGCAAAGCTACTACCTTTGAGGAAAAAGCTATACCTGTAACGCCCAGCTCTCATAAAATTGGAGCAGGATTTGCCGAAGTGGGCTTGCCGCAGAGAATGTTTAACTCAAGACTAAGAATTGGTGATCAGCCTTATGATGTAAGATTTGGAGGGGGAGGCATAAAATCAAAATTTAAACAAAACATACCTAATTGGGATGATTTAGTTGCTAGAGAATTTTCGATTGCGCTTCAAAAAATAGCTGGACAGTTTCAGTTAGACGGGGCATTTAAGCAAATAAAGACGACTAAAATTCCCGCCGTAGAATTTAATAAAAATATCGACGAGCAAATGCTTCCTGTATTGGCGGGTGATGCATTTGATATAGCCATTCGAACTATAGTGCAGAGTGGCGGAGCATTTGATTCCGCTACTGCGCCTGTTAATTTGCCCGAAGGATATAAAAGAAAAGGGGGGATGGCTAATCTAGATATTAATCAGATGAGCGAGGGGCTTGATGAGTTGCTAAATATGCCCGAAGGGATTACTAGGGCAGAATTAAAAAGAAGCAGCAACCCTGACATGGTCCGAGATATTGGTAAAAAAATATTACTTTCTATTCCGTCGCTACCAGGAGCCAAAGACTCAATAAGCAAGAAGCTAGAGAAAAGCGGCAAGGGTTCTATTAATGACAAATTTAAAAAACAAATGGAAGGGGGTTTAAAAAAAGAACAAATCGCAGGTTTTGCTGCTCAAGGATTTGTCCCTAACTTTGTTGATTTCGCTGATAAAAGATTTAAGCTAAATGAATTGCCTGCTGGATTACCTAAAGGCGTGGGGGATGCCATTCAAAGAGAAAAAGATGCAGGCGTACCCTCAAACAAGATAAGGGTGGATTTTCCTGCGGCATCAGGATCTATACCTAACATGGCAAAAATGCCACCAATCGCAGTAACGAATACTCGTGACGAAGGTAATTTTTCTAGCGCCACCCAGGCAGTAAACAAGGGGATACAAGGCAGACTAACTTCTTATAGGCAAGCTAATATATCTGGCAACCCTATGTTGGCAGGGACAGATATGGAGTTTGCTGCTGGAGGGATAATTCCTAATTACGCAATTACAAGAGATGAACTATCAATCGATACGTCTAATCGCAAGGACGTTACCGATATAGCGAAGCAAAAAGGAGAAAAACTAGAACAACATATTTTTGATGAGGTCGAGAAGTTGACAATTAAAAGTGGACAAGAGGTTTTAGATATAGCGAAAGAAGAACTAAAAATCACAAAAGGCGCGGTTTTCGATTTAAATTCTCCAAGAACCGAACAACCAGAGGGATTAAAAAATCTAAAAACACAATTAGAGGGCAACGTTTTCAAGAAAAACACTACAACACTCACGAAAAATGTTCAAGAAGGGAAATTGCCTTCGAAGTTTAAGGGCGGGGGAGAAAAGGTATTGCCTATAAGTCAACAGCGAATTGAAGAACTGAGGGGAGCTAAAGATCTTGGCCAATACAATCAAATTGTCGAAGATCAACTCCGTGAGATACAAGAAGATTTTTTATCAGAAGATCCAGAGAAAAAAATCGACAAAAAAACTGCGCAAGAAAGATCTCGGAATTTATTAAAATTGACAGGGTATCAATCTAAGCCAGGAGCGGCGGGTTCCGAAAAACTAAAGCAAACGGATGCAACATACAAGTCAGGTCAGGCCGCCCAAGCAAGATTTAATCAAGCTTTAGAAATTAGCGAAAGAGTAATGGAGGGGACTCAGCCAGGCCAAAAGCAGGGCTACCCACAGGGTTATAGAGGAGCAAGAGAAATTGCTGGGTACCAACAAGAAAGGGTGGATGAAAATCAAAGATTACTTCAAAACCAAGAAGAAGCCAGAGTAAGAGAGGAGAAGCTAGCAGCAAAAAGGGGGGCACTAGCAGACGAGAGAAAAGAAAGCAGAAAAAAGGTTCGCGCACAATCATCAGGAATAGAAGAATCGGGAAGAGCGGTTTTTGGAGATCAAAGAGGCAAAGCTTTAGCAATAAAATATGATCAAGCATTTGGGGGCGGCGATCAAAATAAGGTTGGTACGGGAAGAGAAACTTTAGAAAAAGACTTGGCGCGCATTCAAGACACGCAAAAAGCAATCGGAAGAAGTGAATTAGATGAAGCAAAAAAGGGCTTAGCCGCACAAAAGGCCAGGATCGCAGAATTAAAATCCCAACAAAATCTTTCTGGAGAAGAAAAAAAAGTAAGAAAAGAAATTATTAAAAGTTTGGAGTCCCAACGAAAGGGGACAGAAACTGCTTTTAAGAAACAATTCCAAAAAGGGCTATATAACCCTGGGCTTCAAAACATAGCTTTTACCGCTCCCTTCGCTTTGTCCATGGCGAGCGGCATGATGCCTGAGGGAGAAGGTGGTACCAGTGAAGGTATGATAGGAGGCGGTTTTAGCGGAGGGACTCAAGGCTTGGGGATGGGCGCTATGGGCTTTATGATGGGGCCGCAAATCGGTTTGGTCACAACAGCCATAGGGGGGGTAGTTGGTACTTTGATAGGAGCTTTAGAGAAAAGCAAGCCTAGTGTGGAAGAGTTTGTTAAAGTGTTTGGAGATATCAATTCTGCAGCAGTTGCTGCTATGAATGCCACAACATCTTATGTCAAAGTGCAGGACCAACTCAACCAGGCAATGATGTCTGGTGATATTAAATCTGTTCAAAATTCACAAGAAGCCTTAAAAGAAGCTTTTGCACAAATTACAGATTCATCAATAAGAAAGAAAATTATTAATGCAGGAAGTGATTTAGATAAATTAGGGAAAATTTTAAAATCCGTGGGTGACGACGCAAAAAACGCCTCGCAAGATTTAGCTTTAGCGTCCGAATTTAAGTCGGTGGCTGATGCTGCAGGAGGCATGTTTGGCACGGGGATAGGAGAAAAAGCTATTGAGTCTAGGGATATGGAAAAAATATCCTCTAGGTTGGCATTAAGAGGGGTAACTAGCCTGCAAGACGAAGACCAAGTTGCAGAAGCTAGGGCTGCCGCTGAAAGCGGAGATCTTGAAGGTGCCCTATCTAAGTTTGGTCTTGAAGACCATACAATCGATTCCCTGCTGGAGTCTGGGCTTAAAGTAAACGAGGTGTTTAAGGTTATAGATATGGCTTTGAATCAAACCGCAGATAGGATAGAGGGGACTAGACTGCTTGATATCCTGAGTTCTGAAGCTCAATCTATCACTAATTTTAATAAACAAATTAACGCAGCTGTGTCGGGCTTAGCTAGTGAGTTTGATAGGATGTCAAATTATTTTGAACGAGTTTCCAAGCTTACAGAAAGTACTTTTCAAAAAAGACTAGACATTGGTGTTGGGGCGGGGACCTTGTCCGCCCAACAGTCCAGAGAGGAGTTTGCTTCGTATCAAAATAGATCTATAGATCTTTCGCGAGCTTTTAAAACACAATCAATACTATCTAACTTTACAAAAGAAACAAGGGGCTTTGAAGACGCAGATCTAATTGAAAAGTTTGATCAAGCAATAAGTAGAAGCATAGGTTCTGGAGCGGAAATGGATTTCGGGCTTTTAGGTAAAGAGATTTCTGCAGTGATAGGGGAGAGCGATTTGTCCGAAGATACCGAAACCGTTAAGGCTCAAGCAGCACTAGTCAAGGAGTTACAGGACCTGCAGGTGACCACGGCCCTGCAAAAAGCATCAATAGATATAAATAACAGGCTGCTTGGGAGGCAAGAAGCTTTGGCTGGGCAGCAGAAACTATCAACCCTTAGCTCTGAAGATGTTAAGTTATTTAAACAATTCGCAATTATACAAAGCGATTCTGCTCAAGATGTTGATAGAAATTTATCTTCCGAAAGTCAAATTGCTACAATAGTACGTGGGCTGGAGGCGTCTTTCAAGCAGAAAGGAATTGAGCCCACTGAAGAATTTAAGGGTTTTGCTCAAGAAGCTTTAGAAACAAAATTACAAACCAATGCGATTCGAACTTTAACATCTGTTCCTGGGCTGGATTTTGTGAAAGAAGGAGATCCAAATTATGCGCCAGGAAAACCTGCCGATTTCTTTTTGCCCTCAATGAAGGAGGGTGAGTTTTCAGAACAGTTAGAAAGAGGGGTCGGGGAAACGGTTCCGCAGTATACCAAAAGGATTAATGATTTCATAGATAGCCTTCAGTCTGGAAAAGATCAGTTCTTAAAGCAAAGGTTTTCAGAAACGCCAGAATATGAAAGGTTCGCAAAAAAACAGTTGAAGGACCCCGAAAGAAGAAGTCAGTTTGAAGGGGTTATAGAGGCGTCGCTTGACTCTTATAGAAAAAGCTTTTTAGAGGGAAGGAGGGAACAAGCTCTTGCTCCTTATGCGGCTGCGGAAAGTGGGGATCTAGTACAAAAGGCTTTAGGTGCGGCTGGAATAGAAAATATTACAGGTGAGGTTAGCAGGGTAATAGGAGGAGGTGGTGATGATGCTAGAGCTCTTGCGGACCTCAATTCTGTGTTAGCAAAACAACTCTCGGAGACGCCGACCGACCTTGTGACTTTTAAGCAAGGACAACTTCAACTGACAAAATTAGGGAACATAGACACCAATACAAAAAATCTTGCAGGCGCTATATCTAGACTGCCCAGTTTATTGGAGGGCAAAAAAAGAGTAGCCACAATTTCTAGCGAAACCAAAGAGACGCAGACTAAAATATCTGACGTTTTTCAGAAATCAGAACAAGCAAGGGAGGATGCTGCCTTATCTTTTAAGAAAGAAGTTTCTGGGTTGACGGCAGGAAAGTTGAAAGGTGAGGGGATTGGAGCTTATAATAACATACCTGAAGAGGGTAGGGGGTTAATACAATTTAAACAAATTGAAGGCTTGAGGCCAACTAGCGTAAGTAACCCATTGGGTTCGTTATTAAAAAGGGCGGATGAGAAAACGGACTATGCAGATTTCGCAAAAAAGAAGCAAAAAAAGGCGTCATATTCGGTTCTCGCTCCAGAGCTTCAAGCGAGGGCTGGGTTAGAGGGGATTACAAAAATCCATCGTGGAGGAGGCTTTATATCAATACTGAAAAGTATTTTTGACGGAATAGAGTTCGACACGCCTCATGTGGGCGCTCCTTCTATTAGCTCGGATTCGCTAACCGTGGGGGATGCAGAAAAAGATGTGCCAGTATTGGCTGATATTTTATTTGCGAGAGTAACCTCGCAGCTTTCTGAGGCCATAAAGTCCTCGGGCAAATCTCCATTAGGAATAAATTTTGATGATTTAGACTTTGGTAGAAAAGAGCTTGGCGATTTAGATAAACTTGCCAGAGCGCTGGGGGAAGCGGCAGGCATTGACCTAAGCTCCATGGAGGATTATTACAATAAGTTCCGCGAAGAAGGTATTGCTTATAAGACTGATCAAGGTTATCAAACTTCTAAGGAGCGGCAGGAGATGAGCGTAAAAGAAAACTTGTCTGAAGCCGATAACGCCTTACAAAGTCAGCTTGAAAAATTACAAAATCAATTAAATGATCTTAAGTTAGGAGGGGACGACTTAAGTATAGATAAGATACTCGCCAAAACGGCGCAGATGGGTGCCGACAAAATGCCTGGACAAATGACATCTGTTAGCGCGATGTTAGATGTTGCTCAAAAAGCTGTGGCTGGATATCAAACTACGCGTGCGACTTTAGATGATCCTGAAGCAATGGCTAAGCTAGGAGCGGAAGATCAAGATGCTTTGCGAGAGCAGGCAGCCAAGGAAAGGGAGGCGGTAGAAGGTGTGGTTTCTGCACTTTCAAACCTAGATAAGCAGGCAGGAAAAAGCGCTACTGGTGTTGGGCAGCTTGGGAAAATATCTTCTGAAACTGCTATCGCACTAAAGACTTTACTTGCAGCTGTAAATGGTTCGAAAAAAAACGAGGGAGCAAAAAATGAACCAGCTCAGACAACCCAAGCACAGTCAGGCGGCCATACTCCAAATTTAGCTGCCGACGGAAATACTTATACTGGTGCTCGGGCGAAGTCCGCCGCATTTGCAGATAGCCCCTCAGCAAAAGCTTCTTTTGGAAGAGAAAAGCAAGCATTAATGAATAGGGGATTTTCTCCAGTTGCTGCCGAAAGTTCTATACAATACCATACTCCAAGCTTCTTTAGTGAAGAAAATAGAAGTTTCATTACGAATAAAATAGACGAAGGTCTGCACTTTAACCCGAGAATGGCTAAGCGCGCTGCCGCAAAATTACATGGCATTTCTAACGATAGGGATTTTTATAACCACGGAATAGGAACTTCCTCTTTTTATGCAGAACCTAAGCTTCCTGATGATATAGCTTTAGACCCAAGATACGAGGCCAAATCAAAAGATATTTTTCGTCATGAGCATGATCATATAGAGGGCTCAAAAGGAAGGTTTAAAATTGTACAGGAAGAACCTTTTTACGAAATGGGTATTACGAAGGGAGAAGTCAGACTAACTGAAGACGCCCTCCTTCCCGTTAAGGGAGATCCAGGCGCCACTATAGATAAAATGGAGCAGGTAAAAACTGCTGCGCTTAAACCAAACAACCCTTCGCCACAAGACATTGAAGTAGCCAAGCAAGCAGACGCTAATATACAAGTTGCTTATAGCCAACTTAATCAAATTGAAAAACTTAAATACAGAGGCGCAGAACGCGATGCAAAAAAAGATGGCACACTTACTCCACAACAAATAGAAGAGAGGCAAAAAGAAAATAAAACAAAACAAAGCCTGGCATCTAATCTTCATAGAAAAGTGAATTATTTTTCACAAGGCTTTACGCCTAATTTCGCTGACATGTTGGGAGGGCGCCAACAGACACCTAATTTTGCAGACCAGAAAATTTATGAATTTCAGGAGATGAATGATGGAACGACGAAAATTAAGACTCTTGAATTTGAATCCCAAAAAGCCATGAAAAATGAGATGAAGGCCAGACATCGGGGCAGTGAAGGGCTGAGAACAGGAGCTATTTCTATGCCTCTTGGGGTCGAGTCGTCAGACTTTCATAAACGGGGTGTTGGCGCCAAGTCATTAGCCACGCAGCTATATAAGACGGCAGCAGGCATAATTGGGGGAAAAGGCTCGGTGGGTAAGTTGCCAGATTTCGAAGAGATATTTCGCGAGCAAAGAGTGTCCCTTGAGCGACAGAAGTTGGTGACGCAGGATCCTGGCCGACCTTATAAGGACATACAAGAGGATGTTAAGAAAATGGATTTGAATGAGCCATATAAAACACGAACCCATGCCAGGGTTGTAGGCTTTCCAGATAATCAACGGTTAAATGTGGACGACGTTCAAGATTTAGAACAATTTATTACGAATATTCGTAAGCACGCTGACGCACTAGAAGAAGAGGGTAACATAGAGGTAGAACGGGGGTATGACAAGGATGATCCGCGCCTGCAAGAAGATTTCAAACATGCCAATGAAGAAATAAAAGCAAGAACAATAGCGACCGTGAAAGCGGCGCCCGAGAATTTTCAAAAACGGCAACAAGACAAGGCTGCTTCCTGGAGGGCTCTGGGGGATAGATTGGAAGGGAATTTAGTCAAAGTGCGTGAGCGCCAAAAATCCGAACGGGTCAAAATTAAAAACCTTCCAGAGGGACAACAGCTTGATCAGGCAACGCAGGACTTGGAGGACGGCAAAAGCAGGCGCGCCGCCGCAAGGAAGGCGTTTTTGGAGAATGTCGAAAAAAAGCGCGCCGCAAATACTCCTGCGGTGGTAAAGGGTGAATCTGCGTTTACCCAAATTGATGGAGATCTTCATAGCGGGCAGTCATTTATTGAGCAAGCGAGAATTATTAATCCAAACCGTATGGATAAATTTGACGAATTGGTTGAGCATGGGAAAACGAATAAGGGTGAGTTCATTAATGACAAAGGGGAAATTTTTAACGTTTCGGATAGCCTAAGAAACAAAGATGAATTTCTTAAAATGAGTCAGCACCAGGGCCGCGAAGCTCTTGCAGAAAACTGGGGAGTTCCCAAAGCTAAAGTAGAGGCGTTTGCCGATCAAAGGAGAGTGGATTTTGAGAAAATGGATGCAGCGAGGAAAGCGGGGCACGGAACAGGGGATTTCAATGGTACCCCCGAAGGGGATGCATACAAGCTGATGATGGCCGACTTCGCTCCTGGGGGAAAATATAGCACCGCAGAATTTACGAAATGGATCGAAAAGAACGGCGATGCCGAACTTGTAAAAAAGCAAGTGGCTTGGAGTGATAACTTTGACAAATTCCAGCGACAAGAATGGGAAGGCAATTCAAGGATTTCTACAAGCACGGGCAAGACGACCAACCCAGATCAAGCTTATCAACTTCCTGGTAGGGAGGGAATTAAGACGTTTGGAGAAGACAGTCAGTGGTATCATTGGGAAATTAATGAAGGTACCAAAAACACCCCAAAGCAAGATTCTAGAGGGGGCCAAAAGGGGCAATTTCGTCATAAAGTTTATACTACTATTCCTGGGGATGCCATGTTGGACTTTACCCCCACCAAAATGAGGGAATTTCAGAATGCCTTGCGTGACGCAGGATACAACGGTAATATAAAAATGCCCGACATGGGGGGCGGTTATGGCGCCATGCGCATGGCTATGCTGCGTGACAATCTCGTTATGCATGGAGCTAGTCCTGAGGACGCCATTCTTGCAGAAAGAGTTTCGAAGGATTTTTGGTCAAAACAAAAAGGCCCTTTAAGAAATGTTGGAACAGAACTAGGAGTTGACCCTAACGCATATACAAGCGGGGCGAGTAGTCGGTCCTTTTCTTCTATGCTTGAGGAAGAGCTAGTAGCTGCAGTTGAGGGCAGGCCTGAGGTTTCTTCTACTCTCGAAAAAGGGGTTAGGCCAAGCCGTAAACCCACTGCTTCTCCAATAAAAAGCGCTCCAGCAGCAGGCGAAACTAGAATTTCGCTCCCAGCAGGATCTGGAGATTATTTACCTTATGGAACTTATGAAGATTATGTTCGTTCTTTTGACCACCCTGATGTTGATCGAAAAAGTATGGTTTCAAAAGAAAATTTTACCAAAGGTAGATATGATGAGCTAGATAAGTTTGTAGAAGAGCCTTTGCACGATGCTGTTAGGGAGCTTTGGACGCACGGGTACGGAACTACAGAAAGTAATTTCGCTATAGAAAGCGAAGGAGGTGGGGGAGAAAAGTTTATAACTGCAATAGGATCGGATCGTGAAAGGTTTACCGTGCCTGTAGATAAACAAGGGAAGCTTATCAGGGACGACACGCCTACAACAACGAAGATTCCTAGTCACCAGCCCACACAGGCCGTTTCGACTTCCCAAGCCAGCAGGGTATTTCCTTTAGAAACAAAAAATAATACTCGTCCTTTAGAGGGGTTATCTGCAAGCGAACCTTTTCATGTTAAACATAAAGGCACGACTATTCGGGTGGCTCAAGGAGAAGATGGTTCCTTTGTAATGGAACCTATGCGACAGCCCAACACCGATTACCCTGCGGCCAATATCCCTATGGCGCTCGCAACTGATACAGAAACCAAACACATAGAAGAAGCAAGAGATTTATTACGCACAACATACAAGATAAATGATGAAGGAGAAATGGCTGTCTTAAGTCCTGCGGAAAGAGAAATTCAAAAAGCTGCTATTTTATCCGAGAAAATCGAAAAGCTGGGGGCGCAAAGCTCGGCAGAGAAAAGGGTGGCAAAAGACTTACGTAATTTTGAAAAAACAGCGGGGATAAATTTCAGCTTAAACAGGGAAGGTCGCCGAGAGGCGGAGCAAGAATACGTTGACCAAGTCGGCGCAGAAACAACAGAAGCTGATGCAAGGAAGCAGTTTAAGAAGTTACCTGACCATGAGAAAACCATGTGGAGCCCTGACCAAGAAATACAAAAAGATATTGAAGAATCTCAAAAGGAGGAGGCTAGGATAATTAATAGAAATTACCAAAGAGACGTTCAACGCGATTTAGAACGCCAGATCAATGACAATAAGATGTTTCCATCGCCCTTAACCCTTATGACGACGCAAGGTAGCAAGGTTGAGCTGACAGATGCCCAAAAAAGAAATGAAGAAAGGCTAGAGACAGAGATCGACGAAATACGAAAAAATCCACAACACATTGTAGATAAAGAGGCCAGGGCTCAAGAGGCGGCTCAAAAGGTACTCGACAGCCAAAAGAAAAAAACCTGGGGGCAAGCGTTTGCTAGCAGGATTGCAAAAATGTTCTTAGGCAGGAAGGGTAAAGCTAGTGGACACGTTCCTGGATTTAATTTAAAAGCACCCACGTTAGATTCCCTAATGGAGGGGCAAAATACAATCCCTACGTTTCGGGGGTATAGAGGTTCCTTGGATAGGGTTAATGACATAGCTAACCCATCAGAAGCTTTGTTCGGAGATATTTTAAACGCAAAAAGCGAGAAGGATTTTTACCAAGCGATTTGGGCATTGTCGGCAGCACATAAACAAGGCCCAGGCTATACGCAAGACGTACGCACTATCACAAAACCAGAATTTCCAGAAGCTTTTGACGAAAATTTAAAAGATGATTTTAATACTCAAGGCTTTAAAACAGGGGGGGAAGGTAATGAAATAGTTAATAAAATATTAAAAGAGCAAGGCTCAAAAGAGGTAATGCATGCGGGGAAAATTTACCCACGAGCACAAACCCTTGACGAGGTCAATAAATATGGTACTGGTTTCAAGTCTTTAACTACAAACAAAAGCATTGCAGAAAAGTTTACGAAAGAAGTAAGCTCAGTCCCTAGATTTAAGGGGATAGCGAGGTCTCGTTTTACTATACCTGACTCGCCAGGAAGGGTGGAGAATGTTGACGTCCCAAAGAATAGGGTAATGACTGGCGGAAAAATAGAGAAGCTGGTCAACCGTTTTGGTTTTGAGGGGGTACAAAACATGTTGCGTGAAACCCTGAAGGATCCAGAAAGAGCTGTTGGGAGAGGGGGTTTATTTTATGATGTAGACAACGTATTAGGAGATGCTTCTGACAATATCGACCAGCTTGATTCTTTTTTGGGGTTAGACACAGAAAAGGAAATTATACAAGTACTTCCAAGCCAATCCAAAAGCGAAAGACAACAGGCTATGGCATCAGAGGTCCTTGAGCGCCAAAAGAAAAAATCACCAATAGAGAGGTTTGCCAGCAAGGCCGCAGGAAGATTATTGGGGCGAAGAAAAGCTTTAGGCCACACACCCAATTTCGCCATCACTGGTTTTTCGGAAGCTCTCGAAAGCGTGTCAGACAGTAATTTATCATTTTTTAGTGACGATGACAAAATCATGGGGGGCACGAGGGGTCCAATGGCAGAATTAAGGCCAGGGAATGTCGGCATAAGCAACCAAATTGATGTTAGGAGTTTTAAGCGGATGGACGACTTGCATAAATTTAATACTCAAATTAATTTAAGGAAGTTCATAGCTGGTCAGCAGTCTACAAAAGGAAAGGGGGCCCCTGATCATAAAGGTGGATTTCAACCTATAAATAAAGATATTAAAAATTTAAGTCAGGAGGATAAAGATAAATTATTAGGAGGGTTCGACGAATGGTCTAAGCAATATAGGGAAGTTTCTGATGACAAAGCTTTCCTTAGGTTACTTTCGTATGAAGCGGGCGACTCTAGAGGCGGAACGCTGGCGAGCATTAATGCATTGGATTTTGAGCAGGGGGACAGAGCGACTAAAGAAAAGATAAAAGAAAAATACAAATGGAACAATAGGCCTGCCACGGCAGGGTTAGGTTGGAAGAAGGAGGAAATAAAAGGTTTTAAATATGACCGTAATACTGGAAAGCCTGATAAAATGTTTCACGGGCAGCCATCTGATGTACAAGCCGAAGAGCTAATGGGGTCTGCTAAGCCGCTGCTTGCGCAAACTTTTCCCGAGCGTTCACGAACATCTTCGTTACCGCGACACAAGTTAGATGAAATTATCCAACAACAACGGTACATGGCGTATTCGAGGGATAGTATAAATCGAAAGCCAGAGGGTTTCGAACCAACCGACTCGGCATCACTAACTTATCATCCTGACATGGCAACAGAATTGCCACATCTTAGACAGTACGATGCGGAAATTAATTACCATAAGAACGAACTCAAAAAAACAAAGCAAACGCTGGAACACACATCTCCTAGTAATAAAGCAAAGCTAAAAAAAGAAGCTGCTAGCCACAAGCAGTACCTTAAGAAATTCCCTGCGCAACGACTTGCATACGGCAGGGCTAATCATTTTATTAAAGATTTCGGTTACGAAGATTTACCTAGCGGGACTAACCTAGCAAGTTTAATATCTTTTGAAGACGAGTACGAACAAAGACGTTCAGATCTGGAGGCGCGAAAGGGCATTGTGTTACCGAACGGTACGTCTCTAGTTGCAGGGCAAGAGAATGATGAGATCCAAATGGAGGAGGCGTCTTTGAAAAAGATGAAGGAGAAGCTGGATGAAAGAAAAACCAAAATCATGTTTGCAGCCCTACAGACGCAAGACGCCTTTAAGGAGACTTATCCAGAGGGCACTACCGCATATTCCCATCCAATGGGTTTTACGAGATTTGGAGACGAAACAAATACATCCTCCGCAGCGAGTCATGAATTTATGCACGCCAAAAGCAGTATTGGGGACAGGGTGTTTAAGACCATGGGTGAGTCTATAACGAAGAGTGAGCCTCTGAAGAACCTAGATACAAAAGTAAATCCAGGCAATTTAACAGAGAGGCATAGGAGGGTAGCAGCTAATACTGTAACGGCACAAACCCTTACACGTGCGATGCCTTTTGTACATGCGCAACAAGTTCAAGACGACACTAATTTTATGGCTACTGAAGAACGTAAAAAAGTAATTAATAAAACTTCAAGCCGCGCCTATAAGGACGCTTTAGGTTTGAACGCTTTTTCTCGTGAGGCCAATAATAGATTTTTCTTTGCGACAGCGAACTCTCCTGATTTTTTAAGATTAACTGATAGAGACGAGCCATTCGAGCCATCCCAAAAAAATGCAAGAGAAAAGCTTAATGCGACAATTATATCAGCAAAAGAGAAGCTTGATGAAAAATTAGAAGAGCGGTATAATCGGCAGAACCTTCTGCGGACAACTCAAGACGGCCGACCAAAAACCTGGGAAAATAGCCCTCCCAAAGGAGACGAGCTCAAACAGCTAACGAAAGACTTCTTTAAGTCTGATGATTCAAAGGAATTTAAAACGCATTTGGCGTGGGTAGGAGATTGGATTAAAAATCCCACTTTAATTCCACGGCACCCAGAAGAGATTGATGTAAACAAATATGGAGACCAAGCAAGATCTGTAAAAGGAAAAAAGATTCAACAAAAGAGGAACTCACAAGGAGGACTATCGGGCAATCAATTGGGTCAGGATAAGGTAAATGTAGACCAGAAGCTGCCTCCTCCGCAGAATTTATTTGAAGCCATGCTAGCCAAGGGTAACGCAAGCCGTAAAGACGGTAAGCAAAACCCTTTTTATAAAGGCGCTCTTGAATATATGACTATGTCTTACACAGGGAGCGATTCCCCAGTAAGTCATGAATTGCTTACTAGAATTATGGAGGGCGGAGAGGCTGACGAGTTGATGGGCAAAATGTATCTGGACGAGAATGTTTTAAATAAAGAAGGAGATTTGGTTAGGAATCCTTTATTGAGTTATGCGGAAAATAGGATAAAAGAAATAAACAAAGGTTTTGCGGGAGAAGATCCCTCGTCAACACTAGCCATAGATTCTTCAAAAAGGCCCGAAGTCGGAACAAGACATCAGTCTATAAAAAACGAACAAGATGCTATAGAATTTGATATAGAAAAACGAGGGCTCGAGAGTATTGTAAAGCATTTTGATGTAGCTCGCCAGCAAAAAGAACAAAAACACAAAAAATTAAAACCTGTTTATCTCGCTCAAGAAAAAATCAATAGTGATCTTGCCCCGTTTAACGACAAGATAATGAAGGCTTATGAGGAATATGCGTGGGCGCAAGAAGGAAAGGTTCGTGGGCCCGATGTAGATCCTGAAGCAGAAAAGGCCGCCAAAGAAATGGGGATTAAATTACCCAAGATGAAAAAAGAGCCGATTACTAGAGAATTTATTCAATCTCGGATTGATGCGATGAAGAAGGGTTTGAATTTAGGATGGGAGACGACAGATTCTAATTCTCGAGAACGATGGGATGAGTTTGGAAAAGAGACTTTAAGTGAAGAAGAGTATAAGGAATGGGCCACTCTAAACAGAAATAAAACAAGCTTAGATGAAGGCGTTACTAAAGAATTGTCAAAAAATAGGTTGACGGTTTTAGATATAATGTCTAGCGCAGTATTTGATTCCGACGCCAATCCAGCGCACCAGCCTTCTACATTAGATTTCAGAGGGAGGCCGCGAAATACTGACTCTACCTGGCACCAAAGTCCTGAAAGGATGGGGACTCCTTCTTCGGGCTTTATGAATGAAACCCGAAAAGAAGCGGCTATGCTTGCTAAAGCACAACGAGATAATCCTCAACAAAAAGCCAAGTTATTTGAGTCGAACGAATCTTACAGAACAGCAGTGCTTGCTAGAACCTATGAAAATGTTTTTGGTAAGGGGGATAAACTTGATTTATCAATGCCTGGGGGCGAAGACGGAGATGCTCCAAAGATTTCAGAGCAGTCCTTAAGGGAAATTATTGGGTCGAACCCCGAAATGTTTGAGAACGAAAAAATTTCCCTTAAAAATGTAAACGGCATCGAAGAAGAGATTAGTCTTGCCGAAGCCTTGAGTATTGGGGATTCGGACAACTTTACGGACGCAACAAAACAAAAGGTAAACGAAAAACTACAAAGAAAAATTCCTAATTTAAAAATGGATTTTGGTGCGGCACTGATTAATCCCGAGAATTTAAAAGAACAAGAAGAAGTAGCGCAAACCTTAAGGGCTCACGCGGGATTAACTCGTAAAAACATAAACGATCCAGAGTTTATGAAAAATGTAGTTTCTCAAGAGAGATACAAGGAGTTGGCTGTTGTAGATATGGATGTGCAGGAAGCTCGTGCGGCTAAAATTCAACTTTCAGTTAACGAAAGAAAGGCTGCGGCGATGGAAGAGTATTTGCAAAAATCAACCACTTACAGCGATTCTGGCGCAACCTTCTTTACTCCCGAACAAGCAAAGATCCTTTCTGGTGAAGGAGGGTCAGGGCTTGGCTTCGCAACTAACACGGAAGCAAAAGAGAAAGTAGAAATATTATCAAGGTTAGTTAAGCAGGAATATTCCCAAAGCGAATCTTCTTATAAGAAAATAAATAATTATAAGAACACAAAACCTGTTGACTTTAATCATCCAGAAATATCAAAAGCTTTATCGGGCAGAAAGGTAGACACTCTGACGCCTGAACAGGCTGAAATACAGCATGCGGAAAGCCTAAGGAATTTTGATTTATCTGTAGAGAAAATGCAGGTTCCACCCGTGGAAAAAGAGGCCCTGCTTGAAAAGACGGCAGAAGATAGGGGCTTCGAGCATTGGCAGGACTTAGATGAAGAAGACAAAGGAGGGAAGCCTGGAACTGTTACCGCCCTCATGAAGCAGTACGACGAAGAGAACAAGGGCAGATGGGATATGAAGCTCACGAAGTTTCCTGAACCATTTAATCCAGTCTTAAATGTTCCGCATCCAGCCTTAACTAGTGCAGGAAAAGGCGGATGGGAGGAAGGTGGAGGTGAATTTAAAAGTGACGAACATAACATTAATCTTCTCTATGAAAGACAACGATTAGATCAGCAAACAGTGCAAAAGATGACAGCCTCTCATATTGGGCAAGGCACTAATGTAAAGAAACCTGTAGAGGTTGTAGGGGGGGTTGAGGCCTGGGAGGACTCTGAAAAATTAAAAAAGATGTACAAAGCAAGAGAAAAGGCCTTTCTCTTAAAGCAGAAGAAACGGAGCCTTCCTCATATTAAGGAAGATATAGACGACCGCTTGTGGCTCAGGAATATTGCACAAGATGTAGACTCTAACAAGAAAATTTTCAGCCCAGACATTAAAAACCCAGCGCCAACTATAGTTCCTAAGCAGACACCAGATGTAGTTGATCAAGGCGAAAAAATTCGCAAAGCAGGGAATGCCAAGGAAGAAGCGGCGCAAAAGGTTCTTGAGGGTCAAGAGAAAAAAACCTGGGGGCAAGCATTTATTAGCAATATTGCAAAAAGGGTCTTAGGCAGGAGGGGTAAAGCTAGTGGACACGTTCCGACGTTTTCCTCTGATCCCGAAAGAGTAGAAGCATACGAAGAGACCATGAGTGACGGCGGTGGGGGAGATAAGGGGTATTGGAAGAGGATGGAGCAGATCCAGGAATTCTTTGAAAACAAAGAACAAAAAGCGGCCGCCGAAAGTACATATGTTGCCGATTATCTTAGTGATCCCGAAATGGTAGAAGCATATGAAGAGACCATGAGTGACGGCGGTGGGGGAGATAAGGGGTATTGGAGTAGAATGGCGAAGATGGGGAAGAAGCAATGGAAGAAAATGCCCCCTCATCTTCAAGCTCAATGGATAGAAGAGAATGCCAAGGAAGAAGCGGCTCAAAAGATACTCGACAGCCAAAAGAAAAAAACCTGGGGGCAAGCATTTATTAGCAATATTGCAAAAAGGGTCTTAGGCAGGAGGGGTAAAGCTAGTGGACACGTTCCGACGTTTTTTTCTGACCCTGACATCGCAGCTTTAGCCGCTGAAGAAGAAGGGTTGGCAAAAAAGCAAGGGGGCGACCCAGGATTGCATGCAAAAATGGGGGAGGGCACTATAGATGGCAAGCCTTTTATGATTAATAGTGACGAAGTAGAACTAACTTCACAAGAGTTGCTGCGAGAAACTGGTTTGCATTCTAGAAATGGGGATTCTGCAGTTCTACCAAACTATATACCAGAAATCAAATCCTCGCTTAATGCCAAAATAAAAAAAGCAGGGGGCGTAGCATTGGCGGCAAATGGTCACATACCAAATTTTGCACATGCTGATGCTGATGGGACGGGTTCTTCAGCGTATTCCGAAAGAGGATACAAACAAAGCCAAGACCTCGCTAAAGCAAGGAGAATAGAGGAAGCAAAGCTCGCGCACGCAGAGTGGCTGGCAACGGCGCCTGGGTCAACGATATGGCGGAAAGAAAGAGGGTTACCGACGCAAGAGCAAATTGATCAAATGCCTGATCCTCAAGCCAGGGAGGAGGCGGAACATACAGTCCGAGGCTACATCCTGGCCGACCATACACCAAGCCATGGGATGAAAAATACGTTAGGGCCAGTAGCGATTGGTAAAGTCTTCAAGCTTGGCCAAGGCCTTGTTCAAACTAGTGTAAGGAACCCCAAAACCTTTACGAAAACGTTTTTAGGAGGGACTACGGCTAGGGAGATAGTGGGAAGTCAGGCGGCGAACGCTGCCATGGGCGCTGTTATGGATCCTATAGTATTGCAGGGAGCCTATCGGGAGTATGTAGAATCTATGGGGGTCCTTGATGTCATTAAGGAACAAGTTCGTGGGGTGGTCCCGCACGGAACTTCAGATGCAGATCCTGAGGTGGAAAAGAACGCCAAAGACCTGGGGATAAAAGCGCCCACGTTAGATTCCTTGGCGGCACAAAGCACAACCTTTAGGGAAAATAAGGGTTCCTTCATTAGGGACACACAGCAAATTAAGCCTACGAGGAGAAATCCAGAAACCTTTGCAAAGGCTTTAGATTATGGTTATCGCTCTAAGCTAGATAAAGATGGAGGATTGCTGGGTGGCGAGTTTGAGGAAAACGTGACCGCGTTTAAAAAGAACTTAAGGCGTGAGGGCGAAGGAGCCCAAGATTACATAGATAGAGTAGTAAATTTCGAGCCTAAAAAAATAAAAAAGGAATTCTATGGTAACTTGCTAGAATATGTAGCGCGAGGTACGGTCAATGGGTTCCTTGCGGATTTTGTGCCTACTGATTGGGGGTCAGGTAATATAACAACCGCAGGGGTAGATACGTTAAAAAATATCAAGCCAAAAAATAACCTTTCCACGGGTGTGGGAATGGACGCTTATGGTGGTGCTGTGGGCGATCTTCGCCCTAGTGGTGGTGTATTGCGTAAATTACTTAAGCCCCTCGGGCTTGGAGCTTTAAACCTGAGCGGCAACATGGCTAATTATGTACATTTCGAGGAAACCGTCGGCGAAAAACTTTGGCAACCTAAAGATGAATGGGATAAAAGGAATCAATCTTCAGCACTGCAAAATGCGTTTGTTTATTATAAAGCCATGACGGAAACACCCTCTTTAGCCACGGACCCTGAGAAAACTCAAAAATATCTCGAAGACTATTTTATAAACAACAAAAGAGGAGAAAAATTCCAGGAAGAAAATAATATCGCGAGAGCATCATTAAGCATAGCAAACGATCGCAGGAAGGAAGACCAACACAAGCTTCTAGAAAATTCCTCTGGGGCAGCGCAGTGGGTAGAGGCTCCTAGAGGAAAAACACATTACTGGAAACCGCAACAAAAGGTGTCTAGCCCCCTAGACGTAGGGAGCCGAATGTCCGAATTCGCCGTTGGTAGCGGCTTGCTAAATAGACAGTTCGAAACGCTCCCATTAATTGGAGAAGACTCATTAATTGGAGAAGACTCATTAATTAAAAAAGACTCTATAGGTGAACGTGAGGAATTGGGGGCGGCAGCAGGACTAATATTTACTAAGGCAACAAGCGACCAACTTAAAGATGTAGAAAAAATAAAAGGCTTAGATGAAGTTAAGTTTGATGTGGACGCCGCCTCAAAAAGGATTTACTTGGACGCTGAAAGCTCTGAACCTATAAATGATCTAAACATAAAAACTAGAGATTATAATGAATATAGAGGTTTAAACCCACAAAAAGACACTCAGGCCCGTAGGGACCTTTCTCCTTTTGTGATCAAAAAAGATAAAGATTCTGGAAGGTCGTATGCCGAACCTAATCTCAGTTATGAAATCAAAACGGATACTAACAGAAGACTTGCGTATAAGAGAATGCGAAGTGCTTATATACAGGATTTAAGCGATAGAAACTCGCCCATACTTACTAATCTTGCAGATACGAATAAACACATTATTACTTCCGCAATTAATGATGGAGATATGGACCTGCTTCCGTTGGAGTTGCTGTCAAAACATAGAGGGGAAAAATTCGCAAGAGAACAGGAGCTAAAAAGGTCGGGTGATTTGTTTAGATTTGTGGCAGGCAATCTTCACAATACCCTTATGGATACCCAAAGGATAGACGACCAAAAGGATACGCCATTAAATATTCAACAATTAAGAGAGCAGGTATTGTCGCTGGGAGGTTTGAGCGAAAAATCTAATAGGGTTGGTACTCCAGAACGCTTTGAGCTAACAAAACGACAAAGAGGAAGCCAGCCGATTTCTGAGCTACCATCTTTCGCCAACAAAAGCGGGCCACAGAGTAACGCGGCAATGCGTTATTTAACCAAGCTAATAAGAGATTTAGGTCCTGAAGGAATTCCTAAAATAAGGTATCAAGGTCACACTCCTAATTTTGCAGATGAAATTCAGCCTATGGTTGAAGCTTCCCACTATATTGATTGGGACTTTATTAAAAAACAAGAAGGAGGAAGTTTATCAAAGGCATATGTACCTCAGCAAGATGGAGCTGCTATAGGGAATAGCGGAGTAACTATTGGGGCAGGATTAGATCTCGGGTCTAAAGACGAGAAATACTTTAAGGGTTTAGACTCTAATGTAACCAACAAGATCAAGCCTTATTTTGGACTTAAGAAAGCAGACGCTATTAATAAGATTACAGCTAGCCCCTTAAGTCTATCTAGAGAAGAAACTGATAAGTTAGATAACTTTACAAAAGAAAAAGAAGCGTCAGGCATAATCAGTAAATACAATCAAGACTCCAAAACTCCTTTTCATCAATTATCTAGAGAAAAGCAGACTTATATTGCTTCAATACTTTTCCAGTATGGAAAGAATTCCACAAAGCAAGAAGGAAGAAAGCAATGGTGGAACCATGTTACTAATCAGGATTTTACAAAAGCTACGCAAGAATCTACAGGCTGGAAGGGCTATAAAGGGAGAAGGAGTGCGGAAAAGAAACTTATTGAAGATGGCGATTATAGGGAAATGGTTGGCCAGATGCCCTTGGGCCATTTTGAGAAAGGCCACATTCCTAATTTTGCTGACGCCCTGGCCGCAAGGGGAAATGTGCCGAATTTCCAGAAAGCAAGCCATGAAGACAGGCAGGAGGCACTAAGGCAGGCGTTGGAAGACAAAAAGAAACAAGAAGAGAGGCAGCAGGAGATAAGGACAAAGTTAGAACAAAACGAGGAGGTGCTCAAGGAGGTTGGCACAGCTTTAGGCATAGATCATGTTTCGTCCACCGAGATAGAAGGCTTTGATTCTCTGTCGACCCAAAGCGACACGACTCAGCTTAATATAGACCAGAAAGGGGCAGTCAAAAAACAGTCAATGGCCGACCCAGCCGCGATGGAAGCTGCCACACAGCAGATGCGATTACAGGAAGATCTACAGTCGTTTGAGAGCAGCAATATACAGTGGTTGAGAGAAAATAACATTGAGGCGCTTGAAGGCATGCACCCTGAGGTACTTAAAGGTAACGGCGCTGCCCACTCACATGAATTAAAGAAGAAGTTGGTAGCCGCAAAACAAGAGAAAGCAAGGCTTCTTTTAAGTTCGCGACTAATAGAAACCAGCGAGCAAAACGCTAAATGGAATGAGGAGTATGAGAAAGTCAAAGCCCAAGTATCGGACTATGACGACTATCCACACTCGTTGCCTAATCAGATCCAGCAGATAAAGGACGATAGAGAATATATTTTGAATGCAGGTGGCGACTTCCGATTGCAGGAGATGAAAAGATATGGCGAAATGACGCCACAAGAAAACGAGGAGATCGAGAAACTAGAGGCTATGCGCGATAAACAGATAGCAAATCGCGGGAAGCCTTACTTCGAGGGCAAGCCTCAGGCTTATAGTTATTATAAGCGGCAGAACCAAGCCAAGGCTGCGCCCGTTTCTCAAGAACTTCCAACTCAGCAACAAGCTCCTGCCTCGTTCATTCCGCCATCTGCACCTCCGCCATCTGCACCTCCGCCACCTGCACCTCCGACAGTGGCGCCTGCTCCATCAAAAACGGCACCACCAGCACCACCACTCTTAGAAGCGATTCAAAAACAAAACAACAAGTTAGTTTCCACGCCTAAAAAAGTAGAGGCAAGTCATGCAAAAAGCCGCCTATTGGGGATTCCCGATATGAAAAGCCATGTTCTTAAGATGCCCTATAACAAACGCTGGGATTTTATTGAAGATAATTTAAATGAAGGAGGTATACTTGAAAAGGCCAACGGTGAAGAGTGGGTAAAGAATACTCGAAAAGATATCTTTGATAGCTGGAACACAAGAGATGATAAAGTAGATCCACAGCCAGATTCAATACTTAATAACTCGCTAATCTTTGATGATACGGGCAAGCAGTATATTGATTCCGACAACCAAAAAGTGCTTGAGGAGGCTGGATATGTTTTCCAAAACCAAACAATTACAAAAAAAGGACAATCTCATACGAAGCCAGTATTTTTAGGCAAGAAACAAGACATCATTTCTAGATATGGTCAAAAAGAAAAAGGCAGAAGTCGGCAGCAAGAAATAAAACAGATCATTCAGAACCTTTCTAAAGATGGAAATGAACTTGAGTTGGGCGGTCTGGAAGTAGATCTTCTTAATAGATATACGCAAGAAGAAAAACTTAAAGCTCTTTTCTCTGACAAGGAATTAACTAAAAATTATGTGCTTTCTTTGCCTAATTCAAAAAGATATCAGTTTGTTAAAAAATATTTAGGAGAGGGAGGGAAGGCGTCCCAAATAAAAGGCCAGGAGTGGGCTACAGAGGTTAGGCAGGGGGTTTATGGATCTTGGAATGATACGGACCCTGCCAAAAGAACCAGAAAAAAAGGCGCTTTCCCATTACCAGAGGAGGCGCCATGGGGTCTTCCATTGAGTCCACAAGATCTGCAGATAGAGGCTGCGGAAAAAGCTGCGAATGAATTCTTAGATGCAAAGCGTGGCGCAGATAGGGAAAAATGGATTAAAAATATTTATGATAACGAAGGCAAGGAAGGTCTTTTAGAGTATTTGTATAAGGCGTCTCAATCTAAAGGGTTTGATAGAAATGCTTTCATTGAGTCTTTGGGAAAAACGGCAGAGAAGCACCCAGAGATGAGTAAAGAGTTAGGGTACGACCCAACATTCCTGGACGATGTAAAACTTATGTCCTTAAAAGGTGAGGATCTAATTAAGCATATTTCGCAAGGGTCAGGCGGGACAGTCCACATGGGCGCATCGCGACCGTCGGAATTTGAGAAGTTGCAATTCGGCGCTATCCATAACGCTTCGGACAAGGAAAAAGTTAGTAAAATAGCAAACAAGGTCAAAAAAACAATGTTCTTGTTACAAGATCGGGATAAATTTGACAAAGCATATTCTTCGGCAAATCCTGAGCAAAGGGAGTCTATGTTTGAGGCGATGAAAATGGCAAACCTTTCAGACCGATTGCCAGATGAATATCAAAAACTTCAGGAAAATAAAAATTATAAAGATTTTACTCCAACGGCTAGAGCCAAGATATGGGATCAACGAATACAGGGCAATCTAGAAATGTTTAGGGCGGATTGGCTGAATTCAACTCCAGAGGGAAGACAGAGAGTGATTAAGGACCTTGATGCAGCGGGTATAGATTCGTTGCCGAAAGAAATGAAATCGGAACGCGCGATTAATACTGGATTCCATGGAGACGTTACATTTACAGACAAGAAGGCAATACAAAAATTAAGGTATGATTCTTGGACTAAAATGTATCTGGAGAAAGGACTTCCTCTTGCTGAAGCCCTGAAGCGTTCTAAGCGGGCAAGAGGGTCATTTAAGTCGGCAGGCCATGTTCCTAATTTTATTAAAATACCTGAAGTCGTGCGTAATCAAGAAAGGGCGGGGGCGAAAGAAGCTGGGTATGCAAGTGGTGCTGTGAGACATACTGCGGATTTTGTTTATAATACTGCTGAAGATTTTATTCCCAAAAATACATTAGCTAATATAACTGGTCTAAATCCAGACGGCCCAGCAATTATACCTCCTTCTCATACAAAGGCAGGAAGATCAACTATATCTGAGTTGGCGAATAAAACTGGGATGCATGAAAGCGTGTTTGCTGCAGAGGGGCACGTCCCTAACTTTGCGGGAGGATCGGGAATTACTAGTCACCGAAAAGGAGCAAGCGGCGCCACGACAGAGGCTAAAACCCCAGAGCAGATAAAGAAAGCGGCTATAGAGCAACGCAGAAATATGACGTTGGCGGACCTTAATAGACAGAAGGCCTCTAAATATAGCCCTCGTCAGGCAAAAAATGAACGAGTCAAGGGCGATGGAACTGACCATTCTATTTTTGCGCTCCAAGATGACGCTAGCGAAGTTCAGAAGAAGTGGCCTGAAGGAAAGCCTTATGCTACGATAAAAGAGTACTACAGCAAGACGCCTTCAGAAAGAAGCGGTATGCTTGACGATGAGAAAACCGTAAAGAAACTTGCTGAGACATCTCAAGCAAAAATAGATGTCGCTTATGTTGAGCAAATGGCCGACGTACTTTCCAACTCTCCCGATGAACAAGCTGCCAACGCCGCTGTTACTGCGGACACGTTAGTAGACAAGCCCCCGCAATATGGGGTAAGAGGCATTGCCGAAGGGGGGGCCAAGGCGATTGGGGTGATGGCCAAGGAAAAACAAAACCCGATAGGTTTGAACAGGTCCAACTTCAAGGAGTACTTAGAAAAAGCCTCGTCTCCTGAAAGTAGCGGAGCTATAAGTTACATCGATCAAGCTACGATGTTGTTGAGCCTGGCCATCGACAGGAAACTGGAGGGTCTATGGAAACAGGAAAAGATTCCTCACCTTAATTATGCAACAATGGACGCCCTCACCGCTGCAGATAGAAACTTGCAGTTGGACGAGATAGACTTGAACCTGGCAAGAGGGTTCGCGGAAGGAAATTCAGAATATTCTGCAGAGGGTCACGTCCCTAACTTTGCGGGAGGATCGGGAATTACTAGTCACCGAAAAGGAGCAAGCGGCGCCACGACAGAGGCTAAAACCCCAGAGCAGATAAAGAAAGCGGCTATAGAGCAACGCAGAAATATGACGTTGGCGGACCTTAATAGACAGAAGGCCTCTAAATATAGCCCTCGTCAGGCAAAAAATGAACGAGTCAAGGGCGATGGAACTGACCATTCTATTTTTGCGCTCCAAGATGACGCTAGCGAAGTTCAGAAGAAGTGGCCTGAAGGAAAGCCTTATGCTACGATAAAAGAGTACTACAGCAAGACGCCTTCAGAAAGAAGCGGTATGCTTGACGATGAGAAAACCGTAAAGAAACTTGCTGAGACATCTCAAGCAAAAATAGATGTCGCTTATGTTGAGCAAATGGCCGACGTACTTTCCAACTCTCCCGATGAACAAGCTGCCAACGCCGCTGTTACTGCGGACACGTTAGTAGACAAGCCCCCGCAATATGGGGTAAGAGGCATTGCCGAAGGGGGGGCCAAGGCGATTGGGGTGATGGCCAAGGAAAAACAAAACCCGATAGGTTTGAACAGGTCCAACTTCAAGGAGTACTTAGAAAAAGCCTCGTCTCCTGAAAGTAGCGGAGCTATAAGTTACATCGATCAAGCTACGATGTTGTTGAGCCTGGCCATCGACAGGAAACTGGAGGGTCTATGGAAACAGGAAAAGATTCCTCACCTTAATTATGCAACAATGGACGCCCTCACCGCTGCAGATAGAAACTTGCAGTTGGACGAGATAGACTTGAACCTGGCAAGAGGGTTCGCGGAAGGAAATTCAGAATATTCTGCAGAGGGTCACGTCCCTAACTTTTTTAAAGGGGTTTTTAGTGGTAGGGCAGCTATTAATAAAGCTGGGGAAACTCAAGCTGGAAAAGACTCGATGAAGCGAGAGCTTAACGCCTTGGCTTCTACGGGTGTGCCAAAAGCCATTGCCGAACAAAAGGTCAAATATGTTTCCTCTTCTGATGAAAAGAGAAGCGACTTCGTGATCAATGAATACGATGAGGGGCCAGTTTCTAATGAATTTCAGGCTTTAGCTGCCGTTAAAAAGGTCCACGGATCAAGTGTTAATAACATTAATGCATTTAATACGCATGGGATGGCGGCCTCTGGGAAGCTTCCTGATTTTAAAAGAATGAGCTCTATATCTCAATCTGGCGCTTCAATGCAGGCTCGAGGCTTTAATGCTCTCGCCCCTTCTGCTGTAGATAAAAAAGACAAACCAAATAGATTGGGTAAAAAATTAGCATCCTTAGGTATTGTCCCTAATTTTAATAAATTTACTAAACTTGATAAAAATGTTTCTAAAGGCAATTTTAGGTATCAAGGTTTACAAACCCCAGCGGCCAACAAGGGGAACTATGACATCAGCTTCATGCCGAATTATTTTGGAGGAGGGAATATCAAGAATGTTATTGAGGCTGTTCAGTCTCTACAACAAATGGGGAAACAAATAAAAACAGAGGGCAGCAATTTATCTTCTTTTACGCAATCATTAAGCGGTATAGGTGAGGCGCTTAGCTCTATATCTAGTAATAGCATGTCGAAATCATTAGAAGCTGAGGATGAAACGCTCGACACAGTAACTAATAGTGATGCAAAATCATTGGGGACTGAGAGTAGGGCGTTTAATACGATTCCGAATAACATTACGAAATCATTGGAGACCGAGAATAGAACGCTTGACACCGCAGCCAATAACATTGCGAAATCATTGGGGACCGAGAATAGAGCGCTTGATACCGTTCCGAACAACATTACGAAATCATTGGAGACCGAGAATAGAACGCTTGACACCGCAGCCAATAATGATCTTGTAGAAACTTTAATTGCTATAAGCAAAATGATTAATTCTATATCTAGCAATGAGAGTGGTAATTTTTTAAACGACGCAGAAAATTTATTAGACGCGGGACAAAACGGAGATCTAAACAACTTAAAGAAAACCTTAAATGACCCTAGTGGACACTCCGTACTTTCTGCCCTAGGAGAATCAAGTGGGTCCTCAACGCAAAACTTATTAGATGATTTTTATAATAAAATTACAATAGATGGACTAAGCGCAACAAATGGAGAGTCCACGCAAAGCTTATTTGAGGCGTCATCTTTTCAATCAAACGCCTTCGATATGGATTCAATCTTTGATAGGTTGATGAATCTAAATTTAAATACTAATACATTTGGGAGCAATAATGCAATTGACCAGATAGCCCCTGCCGCAATAAATAAGCAGAGTATGAATTTAACTCATGATCTCGATCAGCAATTTAAAAGCTTCTTCTCAAGGCTAAGCGGAGATTTACAAAAACTATTTGACACTAAGATGGTACCAGAGAGTATAGATGTTAATGCTAGACTAACTACTCACATCAAAAACCTAAGTAATAGCATACCTCAAGAATTTAATAAAAATTTACAAAGCGCACTTGAGCAGGATAACTCTAAAATGTTCAATGGATCTCTAGGCTCTCTGTCTTTGGGTAATGCTCCTAGCATTGCTGCAAGTAAAACCCCTGTCTCTAGGGACGGGGCTAACCCAATGAATACTAAATGGTTTGGAACTGATAACACACAAGGATTTGCTTAATGAACATTAATAATGCAACTACTTTATCTATAAATTATAGCCCTGAATTTTTTGATTCTGATTTTCGTTTTGGATTAAGGCAAACGCTGAAGTTTCAATGCTGGGATTCTGACGTATCCAATCTCAAGGGAGTCGCTGCGTCTTTAGCGGACATTCAAGCGGTTGAGGACAAGATGGAATTTCAAACCTGGTCTGTTAACGGCATTACGGTTTTAAACGCGCAGTTAGTATCTTTTTCTATTGAAGAGGGCGATTGGGTTGCGGGAACAAAATATAGCTTTGAGCTTCTTGTATATTTAAATGGGGCTGTCGGAGACACAATTCCAGGTGCAGATTATGTGGGATTAAAGTTTAAAAAGTATGCTCAATTTTTGTTAGATTTTTCCGAAGATTTTAGTTTTGATTTGGGGGAAAACTCTATGAGCTACGACCATAGTGTTACTTACAAATTTTCACAAGCTTTAAACGTAGCAGTTACTCCAGGACAGACAGGAATAATCATTGCCCAGCAACTAGCAAACGAGTGTTTGAAAAATGGAAGGCCCCCGTTTGGGTTTAATGATCCAGTCTTGCAGCAAATGTATCAAACTTACGGAGTAAATTGCACGAGGTTCTTTTCTGAAATATATGACCACGTAAACAATACGGCAACGTTCTCCGAAAGGTTTAGGGGATTAAATGAAGATGGTAAAGAATATCTAGCTTCTAGAAATACGTCCGTTAACCTAAGAGACGAAGGGATTATTGATGTTACGGAGAATGGAGAGTTGGATTTTAAATGCAATAAATCTTGGGAACAAATGGAGTCTCATATGGATGATGAAATTGAATTGGCGAGAAATCGTATGCAGGGAGTCCTTGATGAATACAAAGCAATTATTAAAACTGCATTTGACGCTTTAGATTGCAAAATTAAAAATCTAGTATTAGATGACGATGGGAAGCCCGCCTTAATTACCAAGTCTAGAACCTACAATATTTTTACTAATAAATCCAATTACTCTGTAACCGCCACTAACGACGCAGAAGAGGGGGAGGTCAGGCATGAATATAGGGATATATTATCAGCTGATCAGGATTGGCTGCAGTCTACAGAGAGCGGGGAGGTTATAGGTAACGGAATAAGAATTGAGCTAGATGATGATGACAAAAAAACATACCCAGCTTACAATAAAGCTTTTGATTTTTATTCAGACATGGAAACTAATGACGAAGTAAATGATAGACTTAAACCCCTCATTAACAGCATGAATAAATACAATAATATGGCACAGGTAGCTAGCAGTAAGCATATTGATGATTCTGTAACTTACTCTAAAGTTAAAGGTAGAATTTCTTATTCCAGATCTTTTTCTAGCCACCCCAGATATTCAAAAAATGGCGAGGGGATAAAATATATGGATGTAAGCATTTCCGAGCAAACTCCTTTTGATAGAAAAGTGGTAGAAGATGTTGTTGAGTCTGTGAATATAGTTCCTGGCGAGGGAAAGGGTGGGCAAATATTACAGGCCCAAAAAGGCACCACATTAATGAGCAAAACTAACGATTTTAGAATGCTTGGCGCACGAGATGCATCTTTAGATAAGATGGTCTCGACGGCGTTGGAGGGAGTTGAGGCTGGCGAGAACTTTTTGGTTGCGGCAAAATATGGGTTTTCTGATTTAAATGATATTAATTTTAGTATGAATTTTACCTGGAACTAATGGCGCTCGCAGAAACAAAAGTAACTTATGGCGGATTTGATCTGTCTTTTGCAGGTACTCAGGCTGCCCCTTTTGTATCTCAAGAAAATGAATATATACAGGTGGGTGGGGCTACCTGGGTTAAATTGAAGCTGCTAACCTTAACGGGCACATTAACTGGCTGCGGGCAAGGTGCGCTTTGGGCTTTAATGCAACAAGTTAGCGGGGCTTTTGCGGAGGATTTTAAAACGCTTTCAATTAGTGGGTCCCAGTTTAGTATACCTTGTTGCAAGCTTAGGTCAATTGACTTTGATGATAGTTCTATGCTATCACATGTCACTTATACGGTTTCTCTGGAGGCGTACGATCACGATTCTTTTAGGGAAGCCTATAAAGTAATTGATCCGTCTGAAAGGGTTGAGTTTACAGAGAACGATAACAAAACCATGACCAAGGTTATAAGCATTAGCGCCAAAGGCGTTAGCTGTGGCTCGGGCGCTTTAGCAAATGCAAAATCTTTTGTAGAAAATAAATTTGGCGAACATGTAAAAGGAAAGCCTGGCTTAATTCCGTCTCAGGACAGTGATTATGGGGCACATTTAGTTTCCTCCGCAGAAGAAATTGATAGAATAACAGGCACGTACACTCTTACGAAAACGTATTTATCTGATTTAGGTTCCGCAACGGGAGAGTTGATATTAAGATATACTAAAGAAATATTTGATGAAAGAGGAGAGTATAGAATAGTAAGGTTTAACGGCAGCGTAAGGTATGGCATACAGAACGCAGCCGCCTCCGCCTCAGGACACGCAAAAATTAAAGAATTTGTTTCTTCTAATAAGCTTGATGGTTATAGGTTAATCAATCTAAACGTTAATGAGGATAAATTTGCGGGAGTTATAAATTTTACTTTTGAATATACCGAAGACAATATTGACGTTGTAGATGATTGGGATGTTACTATATCCGAGAGTTCTAGCTCTAGCTTGGTGCAAGCGACCATCAACGGAATCGTTACAGCAAAGGGCCCAAAAGAATGTAGGTGGGACAAGGTTATTGGGTACTTTAAAACAAATGTAGAAGCAATCAAGAGATACTATGGCATAACAAATGGATATTATTTAACATACAATACCCCAGCAAAAACTGCAGCTGGCCAAGATGTCAAGTTAAACAAAAAGCCGTTAGATTTTGAAATTAGCAAGGACAAGAAAAATGGAGAGATTTCTTATTCCTTTAATTTTGATAATAGGGTGTCATTTGGTTATTATTCTTTTGATTATTCAATGGATTTTGAACCAAGCATTTGGAAGTTGTCCGCCAACCCAACGGTGGATGGAGATTGGAGTATTTTGGATTTAGGGTATAGGGGGAGAGCTAGGTTTAATATTAACGGGAATTTTATTGGTGACGGAGACCCTATTAAATTAGGAGATTTTTCAAAAGCTAAATACAAAAAATATTGTACCGACAGTAACAAAAAGGAATGGCACGAAAACGAACAAGAGACCATATCCAAAGGGGGCAGCACTGATTCGGGCGGAGCTTTTGCGCACGAATGGTCTTTTCTTCCTGGAGCGGGAGTAACGAAAGGACCTATAAACCCAGAGAGCGGAGAATATGTGATTCCATTAATAAAGGGAGTGTTGATGAAGGGAGGGCAAACATGAACTTAAGCGATTGGAAAGTAACACGCATAGACGCTGACGGAGATAATTGGCGCATTGCACTCAATAATCCTGCGGCCACATCTCAAACAGGAAATGCTAATTTCTTTTATAATACGTTCGGCCAAGGGGCGGGGTTTGTTAAAATTAACGATGGAGTAAGGAATTTTAATAAAATTAGCGCTATTGGCAGTGGGATAAAAGATTATTATGTATTCGCCTCCAAAAGGCCTGGAGATCTATATTATTACCCTCCGTTTTTATCTTGGGCGGATTGGGCATTAACAACTTCAGGATGGATAACTAATGGATTGAGCGATTCGATATATTCGGAAACGGGGACTTCGAATTCTCAACTCAATGATTATGCATATATACCCATGAGTTGGGCTGTTTCTGGAGACCCTATAGATTGGTCTGAGCCAGAGGGGAGCGGCGTAGTTGCTGCTAGTGGCGTTAGAACTGATGGTACACCTTTAAATTTAATCCACAATAATAGCTATATTGAAAGCTTTTTTAATTCAGGGCAATATATTTATATCAGCGGATTGGAAGCTAAGCTTGTCGCAACGCCTGACCCACAACTAAATGGCTCTACTGGGTTAGTGAATTTATACTTAAAAGAGTCTTATATAGACCCTACTGGAGGTAATTCAATTTATGCGTCATCTCTTCCCTCTACTATTTATAATACAGATAGCTCGCTTACTGCGATAGCAAAAGAAATTGGATTCCCGCTAGATACTATTCAAATAAATTATGAATTTAGCGAAACTGGCGGATATGCAGACGGAGCTATCATAAGTGAGGCCCCATGCCCACTTGATTACATATCTACTTCGGGGGAGGTTGTGGGCAGTTCGTCTTTAACGGGGACCTCTTTCAATAAAGCTTCCTTTGCCCGCAACGGGTATATAGAAGTTAAAAATGCAAATGATTTAAACGGCGATGATTTTTGTTTGTTGTTTGACTGCTCGAAGCAAGACTCAAAACCTGCTACAATATTTTCTAACATAGGTTTATATAGCGAAACTGATGTAAGCGGATTTGAAATAGGAATTAATAGTGCAAATTATTTATACTTTAAAAACTACGAGGATTTTTTGCCTTCTATACATACATATTCTAACGCAGGTGCAACAAGGAATTTATATTATGTATCAGCTGTAGGAAACAAGTTGGAGCTGGGGAGGTTTGATTTTGAAAACTCTTATTTTGTTACGGACACATTTAGTATTGATAGAAATTTTATTAGAGATTCTTACGACTGGAAAATAGGAACTGGCGAGTATGGCTTTAGTGGGGAAATTAACTCCTTTATGTATATAAACCCTTTTCAGCAAGGGGGGACAGCTATTCAAGAGTTTGGTGATTCATTCCAGCAATCTGTTTTTAAAGAGCCTCCAGTAATAGATATACTCCCTGGGAGCATTACTGGGTATGATACTTATACGACTTCAGGTACGGGGGTTATATGGTATACGGGGAGACTTAGCGGTTGCACGACAGGGGTGCATACTGGGACACAGATTACGGGGACAGGTCTAACTTCTACTTTAAATTTAAAGGGTCGCACTGATTTATATCCATCTGGAGATCTTAATTCGGGACTCTATATCTTTAATTCTCTTTTGTATTTTGGAATAAATTCATCTGGAACAGGTTTTTATGAAGTTTCATCTCCGTCAACCCAAGAACTCTCTTCTATAACCTGGCACAACGAAAGGAAGACGTTGTTTGGCATTGATGATAACGATTCGGTGGTTACGGAATTCAATAGAAACAGAAAAAAAGTACGTGAAATACCTGGAAATTTAAATGACGCTGAGGGTATTTGTTATATGAGCGGCAACACGCTTGGCTTTTTAGACGAAAGAGACCCATACAATAATGGTAGCGGGGCAATATATTACGGAACGGTAGATAGTACTACTGCTTTAATAAATACTGGTTCTTTAAACAAAATAGAAGTAGCTATAGACGGAAGCTCTAATATTGGGTTAGAGGGAATAACTTTTGACACTGGGAGAAATTGTTTTTACGCAGTTAAGGAAAAGACTCCCGCTTCTCTTTATAGGGTTAACTTAGATGGCAGCTTAATTCATTATGCTGCATTTGATAATTTGATGAGTGATTATTCTGACGTATTTTATGAAAAAAACACAGATAGCATTTATCTTTTGAGCGACGAAGATCGCAAGATTATGCAAACTTCTTTAGGCGGAGATATATGGTACGAAAAAGATATAAGTTATATAGAAAAACCTGAAGGAATAGCAATATCAGAAGATTTAGAAAAAATGTATATTTGTTCTGATCTAACTGGGCAGCCAGGGGCATTTTTGACTGCAGATCAAAACAGTGTTCCTCAATACGTTTTTAGCGAAAAGTTGACGGGATTTGCGTCAGGATTAGAATCGGCAGGCTTCGCCGAATGCTGTGGGATCACATCAGGATACTTTAATCAAAATAATTTTATTTATTTAAAAGAATATAATACTGGGCTCGGATTTACAGCTGTTACGGGATTTGTTACAGGTGAGGAAGAATTTACATATACAGGCTGCACTCCTGTTTATACTGTTTCTGGAATAACTGGGTACGACGGGACGGTAGATTATTCGTATAGCGGCCTGAGTGGAAATGGAATATCTTTTTTGGTTAGCGGTATACGTAATAAATTTTTAAATAACTCTTCTAAGTTTAGTGGGTATCTTTATGATAGATTGTCTATAATAGGTAGTTGCGGAACGGGAGATATCGCGGAAATTAAATACCCAAGATTGTGGCCGAATTTAGAATATATAAATAGTGGTTATGGCTTTAGTGGAGAAGCCGTAATGTCCGAAGCTCCACGGTACGGCAAGTTAAACGTATTTTCCAATTATGGGTTTGATGATAAAATAGGTAGGCCTGGATTTTATACGAGTAGCCAGCATTTAACTGGGGCGGAGAATATATATTTAAATGGAGTAATACAAAGGCCTGGGACCATAAAATATACAACCGATAAATCCTATAACCAGGTGCCTTATGTATCTGGGGGAGATTACGCCTTTTCTGGGACACAAGTGTTTGACTCGGGAACGGGATTTTTGCTATTTAATTATATAACAGATGACATTCTATACTCCGACTTGCAGCAACCACAAAGTACCAGTGGCGTTCGTTCTCAAAGAGTGGATATAGAGAACGTTTCGCAATATGCCGATTACATAACCTTAGGGATTAGCGGCATTCATAACGAAATATTCTTAAATGGGCAAAAACTATATAGTGGAGTTGGGTATATAGTAAAAGATGGCCACTATTTCTTCGCAACTGGCGGCACACAAGGCGTTACTGGGAATATTTATACTATTCCAAAAAACGAGTTACTGAACTCCGAGACAGGGGACGGGGCGTTTTATGCAGAGGGTTTGTTTTTGGATAATAATATTGGTTTTTGTAATGGCTTTAGGCTCCCAGCCTGGCAAACAAAAGTGTTTTCGAGCAAGGCTTCGCTACTGTCTGGCAATCAAGTTATTACAAATTCTCAGGAATTTCACTTAAGTTATCATAGAAATTACGATAACCCTACTCCAGAGTTACAATTAATTGAAATTGATAACCTGCCAGACTGGTCTTGGTCTGGAGCGCTAACAGGCGACGGTACCACATTTTCTGAGGTAGATTAACATATCTTTTAAAAAGTACTTAAAATATTTATTATATACAATGGCACAAGGAAAGATAATTCAAGCTAAGGGTATACGGGTGTCTACTCCAGGGGGAGACGCAGTAAAAGCGTATGGGGGGTACCCTTATAGCGTACAGTATTCAATTAATTTTACCTCTCCTTCAAAAATGACCGTTTCTTTCGTTAGCGAAGATGGGGAATACAATGAAAAAGGGTTAAAGCAAAGGATATTTCCTGCCCCAGAAAACCCTACAATATCTCAAGGCGGCGCAATAACTACAGATACAATTACATTTGGGACTGAAAAATTCAACATGCATCCCATGCGATATACTATACAGGATGGGCCGTCTGGGAGGTTTTTAACTATTGATTATTATGATAAGTCTATAATTTTAGATAAAATAATCGTAGCCTTAAAGGGTAAGCATTATCCGCCAATTCATTACCCTTCATATTTGCGTAATTTTGGTGTTGCGGCTAATTTAATAAACGAAGATAGGACATTTACGGGAGGGGTCCCAAAAAGCCCCTGGATTATTGGTGTGGGCAATCCATATTTGCCTAAACATGTACAGAAACATACTGGGGTCTTGCCAAAATCCGAAAGAGACAAAATTAGCGATTATATTGTGCCTGAGTATTTATATTCTCCATACGAATTATATTTGGGGATTATTTATAATCCAATGCTAGCAGGAATGCTTTCTCCGTCTGTTCAGTTATTGTGGTGGCTGGGGAAACACGCCGTTCAAGGATCTAATGGCTTAAATTGGGCAGCAGCAACAGCCGACGGAGGGGGCGTTGGCGATCCTGATGCAGCTTATTTAAAAAATTATTCAGGGACCTTGAGATCGGTCTTAGATCAATGGGCTAGGGTGTTTGGGTTTTTGTTTTATTGGGAATCCGAGCAGGGTGTAGATAAATTAGGAATGATGGACCTTCGGAATGGAAATGCATTTTCCAACATCACGGATTCCGTGGAGCGTTTTATAGGAACTGCAAAAGTGGACGTGCAGGGCTTGGTTAATGTAAGTCATGCGTATTCTATAGAAGATACTTTCTCGCAAGGGGCTGCGGGTTATTTAGGTATGGATGGTAAAGAAAATGCAATACCATACAAGACATCGTTTAAGCCTTTAGATTTAATAACTCTTCCGCTTTGGTCATGCAATACAAAAAGCCCGTTTGATACCCCAGCTATTCAAAAGAGTAATGCAGGATGCGAAATCGAACTAGTTGAAACTGATGGTTCTGAGGGGACCAAATTAGAGGATGATGCAAAAAGATTTATATTATCTGATTTCTGTCAAGATAATGACGGCAAATACAAACGTCCATACGCCTCCATAAAAATGAACGAAATACGAAGCGCTTATCGGGCAACCTTAAGTGCTGGAGGAAAAGACATAGAAGGGGAAAAGGTGATGTCTAGCTATATCAGATTACTTAAGGCGGCGATGATCGGTCCAGAGTTTTTTAGGGCTTTTGTGCTTTTAAAAAAGGCGGCCTCATCATATGAAGACAAGCCCTTTACATCCTCCCCGCTTTATAGAGGGATTGATAAAAACCAAATCAATAATTATGGATTTGATGTTAATCAGACACCAATGGGAGAATCCTTTTTGCCTTTAAACGTGGACAAGGATAAAAAACAGATAGTTAATCTTTTTTATACTAGCGGCGGCCTCCCAGACAGTGAGTACGAAAATAATCTAAAGTATTATAATTCTTTATGTTATATGGATCCAAATGATCATGTTGATAGCAGTTTGCCTTTTAAGACGGCCCCGTTAGAGGCTGCTAATCAATTAAGTTCTTTGAATTATACCATAGGGAGGGATTGTATTAGCATACAGAGAGTCAATTCTAAACAATTTGAGTCTCTTTTATTTGCTGACGATAGAATTAGACAAAACCTAGGGATATCTAGAACGGTCGATTCTGGAAAGCCGACAGATTTTGACCCTCTGGACGACACTGGGCATCTTGCGGTATATAGAATAAAAAAATACGGGAATACCCAATTAGTTCAAAACCCTGCAGAGGATCACATATATAAATTGTTAAACGGAATAGCGACAAACCAAGGCAGGTTTTATTATCACCCAGCCATAATCAAGCAGGAAACTTTTTCAAAAAGAAATTATATAAATAAAAATATCCAATGGATACATAGGCATTTATGCGCCAATGATTCTCCCTTCTCTGGACTACAGGATGTTATTGATCCAGTGTCTGATTTTAGAAAAAAGCCCATGCCAAACGCATGCGTGCAAGACAAGGCTAGGGCCTCGCTTCAAAGAGATGCCAAAAACAAGCCTTTTGCGCAAGATAATTTAGCCAACCTTACGGTGGAGCAGTTTATTGATCATGTCTATGCGGAAAAAATTACAGGAGTGGCTCCAATTTCGAAAGCAATATTAGTGGTGGCTACCATTGCGGGTAATGGAGGCGTAACTAGAATAGATATCATAGATGGCGGAGACGGCTATAAGGATGGAGTTTTGTCGGTAGCTGTTACGGGAAAAAACAAATTCGAAGCTGAAGCTACTGCTACAGTAGAAGATGGGGTCGTGACGGGAATAACCATAGATTTTGCAGGAGAAGGGTATAGTGTTAAAGATGTTGCTGCAGAGATAGACGATCCTACGGCAACAGGTAAGGAGCATAATGTTTTTGGTGCAGAAATAGATTGTACAAAAAGCCCCACCAGTGGCAAGGTGCTGAAGGAGGGCGAAGGTGTAAAGTGCAGGGATTGCATCACCTCTGGAAATCTTACGTTTAGGGATGAGCAATATAGAAATGGATTATCCCCTAAAAAAGTAAGAGGCAAGAAGGTATGTACTCCGCCTGATCTTGGTGGTGTTTTGTTAAAGGATGTCGGGCAAAACTTTTTATCTATACCAGCGAACATCCAGGCTTTAATTGAAAAATATTCAAAAGGCTTTTACATATTGCCTGCGACTTTTCCTTTGGATCTTGTGAGGTTTCACAACGAATCAAATTTGCAGCTGGTGGTATTGCCGCAAGTAGGATCGCCGCCGCCCGAAAGGCTTAATGTGGAGGTCGACGATCCGTTTCAGCCTGTCGATGAGCTGGATTGGCTTGTTGACCAAGTAAGTGTGCCAAATTTAGATATGATTATGGTGCAAACGAAAGAAAGGAAAAAAGGCACTAGAAATAGTTGGTTCGGAAAATCTAAGGTAGAAGACAAAAAGGTACGAAATAAAGATTTGATAGCTCTCGAGGAAACTTGGCTCGGCCAGGGTCCAAAATTTGAGCAATCATGTTTGATAGAGCCTATATTTACATCTAACGTAGCAGGAATGAAGTTTGTGGAGGTAGAGCCCTCGCAAGAAGATTTGGGGGTGAAGGAAGCAGAATGCCTAACGGTCAAACAGAGAGCCGCAAAAATCAAAAAAGACCAAAAGAAAATCAAGCAGAATATGCGAGACTATGTTGAGGCGCACGCTTATCACGAAGGCGATTTCCAATTCAATGCTAAGCTTAGCGTAATGGGGAATGGCTTATTAGATAAAGACGGAGGAAGGATAACCTTAAGCATCCTGGATGGGTTAGAGGGGGTGAGTGCTCAATTAGATGGAGACGGAGTTGTATTTGAATATACGCTAGGGACCAAAAGAAAGCGGCGAATTCTTGAAACTCCCAATTCCGACCAGTGGGTTAAGGTTAAGCCCGAATTCTTTAACAACGTTTTTGATATATAATGATAGAGTTTGGGGAAGAATACAAAGCATTAAGTTACCACATCTTTACTAAACAAGACGTAACTGGGACTGCCTTCAATTTTTCTTTTGGAAATACGGGTTCAGCGTATCCTTTTGTTTACTTTTACGGAGAAAGCGGAAAACTTTATGATCAGGAGGATAATTATTTTGGTTCTTATAGAAGCTATGAATCCATTTCAATAAGCGGGAACGTCTTTAGTGGACATCATAATTATTTTTATAAAGGGGATCTAATCCACGATTCCTGCCAGCGTACTGGAGTAGGCAGCGGAATCAACGCCTTCTTTGATAACAATTTATATACGGGCTACGGCATTAGCGTGGCCGCTTCGGACTCATTCTGAGTTTTTGTTTTCGTTTAGTTTTTGAGCTACAATATGTTTGTACTTTTGTCTTATGCTATTGTGTTTGCAGCTACAAACCCCCTTCATTGCGCCCTTTAGTTGCCTGTGGAGTAGTTCGCAATCAGGCAGTTGATCCTTTATTGTTTTACAGTCCCCTCTAATAAAGTAGCGTATGATTTCTTGATTATTCATTGTCGTTAAATTTCTTATAAAAAAGAAAGATAAATAATGGCCAACTGAATGCGCATGATAGTATAAAATATAAACTCAAATTGTTGATATAGGTGATTACACTAGATGTTAACACGCTTACCCAAAAACCCAAGCATAACGGGCATCCTAAAAGTTCTCCAAAAAAGGGGCTTTTTTCTTCTAGCCATAGCTGCCAGTCCTCCCATGTAAAAATCGCGTCCTTGCGTTTTATGAAACCTAATAGTTGAAATATATGTAAGCCAATCAACGTGTTAAACCACGTAGTCATCCAGCTACAAGAGATAAGCGCTCCAAGGGTATAGTAGATTATGTAATTTGCCATTTAAGATTTCGCAGGTAACTCTAAGACGATGTCATCGTTACTTGGGTTTTTTAATGTGTCAGGCATTTTGGGAGCCTTTGCATTGCTTTTTATAAAGCCGTGCTGTATTAGAAAATTACTCCTAAAGGATTCGAGATTTCTAGAGAAGTTTTCCAGATCTAAAGAAGGAGCTTCTTTTTTAAAGTGTTCTATCAAGGGGGACTTATCAAGCTTTAATTCGTCGAATCCAATAAAGTAATTGTGAATCCTATGCTCTAAAGACAAGGGGTAGGGCACCCCTCTTGGTCGGCCAAAGCGATGAAGCCACCTAAAAAACGGAAGGCACCAAGTGGTTCGTTTGTTCTTGCGGTATTTTTCATGAATATACCCCTCTTCTCCGCCAAAGCCTATAAATTTTTCATTAAACCCGAGCCAGGAATCTGTCTTGCAGCTAAACGTACCCAAGCCTTGCATTGGGATTTCAAAAGGAGCCATATTAGCGGATATGCCTCGGGGGTCAACACCCCAAATGCCCCACATATGACTGCGCCAAATTGGATCCATGTGAGTCATAGGGTCATGCCCTTTGATGCAGTCCATCAAAAGAGGGCCTTGGTAGAGGTCTTCGCTTTCGGGGTTGGCTTGGTAAAATCTTAGTAGGTTTTGAATTGTATTCGGCTCAAATATGACATGCGGATCCATGCATACAGAATAAGGGGCCTCAGAAAGCTCAAAAACTTTATTTCTTAAGGCTGTACTTTTGTTGCTGGTGTATGGCTCATATCTAATTTTGGCTTTTGTGCAAAAATCTTTGGTAGCTTTTCCTTCTGGGCTTTCTGGGTTATTGTCTACGACAATTAAATCTAAGTCATCAAGAATGTCCTGGTTATTTAGCCTAATGGATTGATAAGAAAAATAAATTCCATCAAAATCATCATAGACTAAAGACCCAATTGTAAGCTTTTTCATACTAGCTTATAATAAGGTATTGGATTGAATAATCTAAATTTTTTTTTAGTATAAATGCAATGGAATACTTTGATGCGGTTTATTGTATATGTATGGCGGATAGGCCAGGGAAAAGGAACTTTTTGCTAAAACAAATAAAGCATTTTTATCCTGATTTAGAGCCAATTGTTTTTGATGCAGTAAACACTAGGCATATCAAGGGAAAAAGGCATCATATTGGTTGTGCTATGTCTCATAGAGGTGTAATACTAGACGCAAAGACCAAAGGATTCAAACGCATAATGGTATTTGAAGAAGATGCGATACTTCATAAAGATTTTAAGAATATTTTATCAAAAGCTGCAAGAGAAATTAAAGGCAGACCATGGGACTTGTTTTATCTGGGCGCGCATTGCCAAAGAAACATTAAGAAAAATCCATTTCCTAAAGAGGAAAACTGCCAATACTTATTAAAGCCAACAGCAATGACATGCACTCATGGAATATGCTATAATGAAACATTTTATGACTGGGTAATTGATAAAATCCCAGATGAAATCGAGGCAGCACATAAATGGTGCAGGAATAATGTAGCTATAGATCAGTGGTTTAGAAATTTTCAAAATACCAAAAACGAAGGATATAAAAAATACTCAGGGAGATACCCCGTATCTTATATAGTTGGCCCAATTATTACTACTCAGTCTTTTATGACAACAGACTTTCACGCACGAGCACAAGACAAAAGAAAGGATTTTTTATATGAAAAAGAAATATAATATAGGGGTGCTTTTGATAGCGACAAATAAATACATAAGGTTTGCAAAAAATATACTTAATGATATTGATAAGCATTTCTTGAACGGGCACGACGTCACTCCTTTTTTATTTACGGACCATGAAGATTATAGTCATGATGTGAATTTTAAAAAATATAAAATTGATCATAAGCCTTGGCCAAAAGTTACACTAGAAAGATATCATACATTTCTTACTGTCGAGGAGGAGCTTCAGAAGTGCGATTACCTTTTCTACTTAGATGTAGATATGAAAATCGTACAAAACATTAACGAGGAAATTCTTGGGGAGAGCGTGGCAACTGTTCATCCTGGATATAGGGGTGGTATTGGGACGCCAGAAAGAAGAAGGATTAGTACTGCATGCATAGCCTCGTCTTGCAAAAACACTTATTTTGCTGGAGGATTCAATGGAGGAAGCTCTAAGGAATTTTTAAGAATGAGTAAGGCAATAAAAAAGAATATAGAGCAGGACTACAAAAATAACATTATTGCTCGGTGGCACGATGAGTCTCATATGAATAAATGGTTTTACGAAAACGAGCCCAGCGTAAAGCTATCTCCGTCTTATTGTTACGCAGAAGGTAGCAACTTAGCCTATGAGCCAAAAATCATAGCGCTGAATAAAAATCATTCCAAATTAAGGGCATCCTAGATAAAATTATGAATTTTCTAATAGATGGGTGGCTGCATCACAAAAACTCTATAGGTATAGAGTTAATGAAGGGTAATGGTTTTAATTTTTTTAAAAAAAATAAAGAATCAGTAGATTGGTTAATATATACAGATAAATTTGTAAAAACTAATTTCGATAAAGTTATTTTTGGTCCTCATTATTTTCCTGGAAAACATACAAGAAGCGAGAAAGCATCTCATTTACATAACGCATTATCCCTAATAAATAAAAAAGTATGCGAAGAGCTTGCGCCAGAATTAAATTGCGTGTCTCTACCATTTCCAGTAGATATAAATAGATTTGTCCCACAAAAAAAGAATAGGAGGCCAGTCTTGTATTTTAAAAGAAGAAACAGGAAAATCTTAGAAAATTTCTTATCATGTAATTTTGATAATTTTTTAATATTTGACTACGATAAAGGATACAAAGAACAAGATTTTCTACAAGCAATCTCTAGGGCTCCGTATGCCGTATGGATAGGTTGTCACGAAAGCCAAGGCTTTGCTTTTCAGGAGGCATTAAGCTGCAATACGCCTATTTTTTGTATAAATGTTAAGTCCCACAGGGAAGAAACTGGGGATACTGTATGGAGAAAGATGAATAATAGTTTTAAACTGCATGCGTCTTCAGCAAGTTACTTTGATGAAAGATGTGGCTTATTGTCGCTGCCAGAATCGTTTCAAGATGACTGGAGCGTTTTTCATAAAAATATAAAAAATTATTCACCAAGAGAATTTATAGTTCAAGAATTATCTTCAGAAGCTTGTTGCGGCAAATGGCTTGAAATTCTTGGCAAGTTTTAAAATGTTAATCAGCAATCAGAAGAAAGTAATTTTTTTACTTAACCCAAAATGCGCGTCAACTTCGCTTAGGAAATTGTTTGAGGATGCGTTTTGTGACGCATTTGACTTTAAAGGTCACTCTTATGAGTTGAATGAATGCCAGCATAAACTAATAGATAAAATAGAAAATTATTATATATATGTTTCGGTTAGAAATCCTTATGAAAGATTAGTTAGTCGCTGGTGGACAATAAGAGATAATAGCAAGGGGCAATTAAATAACCTTGCTGTTATATGGAAAGACAAAAGAGGCGTTTTGTCTTTTGGTGAGTATTTAAAATTAATAAAAGAAAAATATCAGAATGCCGAATATCATACTATGTGTCAGCATCGTTGGGCTAATGACAGTAGGATTAATAAAATAATTAGATACGAAAGCCTGCAAAAAGATACTGCTCTTATACCGCATTTTAAGCACATAAAAAAAATTCCAAAATGCAATATTTCAAAAAACTTTTGCCAAGATAGACCTAAGCCATTTATGGAGTATTATGACAGAGAACTATTAACGATAGTAAATCAATTGTATTCCAAAGATTTTGAATTACTTGGATATGAAAGGGTTGAGAAAGCATAAAATTATATGAAGGATAATGTTAAAATAGTAATTTCAACTGCGATCATTGATGATAACATCGATGTGCCGCAGAGACTTAGCGAGTACGAAGAATGTTTTAAGATAATAAAAAACATGGGCCACCATGATTTTACTATATTAGAAACTGCTCTGACCCAGTCAGATTTTTTGGAAGCATATAGCAATAAAATTTTTTATTCAAATTGTAATGTGCCTTCTAGGAACAGAGGAGTAAACCATTGTAGAGCTTTAAAAAAATATTTAAAAAAATCATCATTAAACGATGATGATGTAATCTTGCATATAACAGGAAGATACCCATTGGTTAACGACTCATTTATATTAGAATGTTCGAACTTAAACTCTGATCAAATTGGATGTTTTAAGAAAGACCCATTTGGTCAATTTTACACATTTCTATTTGGTATGAGGCGTAAACAATTGCTTGATTTATTAAACGAGATAAATCTTGATAGCATGGAGAGAAATATGACTTGCATGGAAAAGATATTCTCTAATCGAATAGATCATAAAAAAATTAAATTTGTAGAAAATCTGGGGATTAGGGCTAGATTTAGCAATGAAAATGAACCAAGTAAATATGGTAAAAGATATTTATAAAATTTAAAATATTATGAATTTAAAACAATATAATTTACCAGGCACCAAAGACATAAACGGCAATAGAAACGATAAGGCCTATCAAAATCCTGACACATGGATCACTTATCAGGAAGATTTTCAAAATTTTCAAAACTTCTTGCTGTCCGATAATGATCCAAAGGTATTATTAAGAGTATTTGATGGTGAGCTTCGTTTTTTGAGAAAAGAAAAGGTTGGTAATGTAGGAAAAAGACATGTATCTGTACCATTAACAGAAAAATTTATTAAAGTTTTTTATGAGAATTCATTAAAATGTGATAAGTTTTCTTCGCATTTAACAGTGTTGCCAGGAGGTAATATGCATAAATTATATAAGTCTGTTTATGGTAATAAAAAAATAGATTATCCAATGGAGTTTCATTATGCTATTGTATTAAATAAATGGATATTTAAAAATTTTAAAAATAAAATTGGTTTAATTGGTGGTTCTAAAAAAATTAAGGTAATAAAAGAACTGATGAAACATGAAGAATATAGAGGTTATCTGGGAATGGATATATTTACGGATTATATAGAAATACCAGAAAGATATAGTTGCGATAATCCAAATAAATTAGAAAATAGCATTAAAGAACAACTAAAAAATTCAAAAGCTAAAATATTCTTATTTGGTATGGGTATTTCTAAATTAGCAGTAGCATATAAATTTAAAGATTTTTATCCAGCTACATATATCGATGCGGGATGTGCAATATCCGCTTTAGCTGGGTTTATAAAAGAAAACAGGCCATACGCTGGCGATTGGATGAATTTTAGAATTAAAAATTATGATTATTCAAGATTGGATCCAATGAATGCAAGAAAAGAAAACAATATAACTTATATTTAATATGCCACACAGAGTACAAAAAAAAGGATTTATATCAATAATTGAGAAACATAACAATTATAAAGATATAGAAGTAATAGTAGAAACTGGGACTCATAGGGGCGTGCAGACAAAAATAATGGCTGATACATTTAAAACGGTTCATGCCATTGAGCTTAGCAAGTTTTATTGTGAAGAAACAAAAAAAGCTTGTAAAAATTTTAATAACGTAACTGTACACAATGGAAGTTCAGTTGATTTATTGCCAAAAGTAATTAGAGAAATAAATTCATCTCCTGCTTTATTTTATCTCGATGCTCATTATTGCAGTTTAAACCCACCTATTCCCGTGTCAGAATTTCCATTATGGAAAGAGTTGGAAATAATCAAAAGGAAAAAAGGCAAAAACATAATAATGATAGACGATGTACAAAATTTTGGAATTTTGAGAGATGATTTGAAGCTTAAAAATGATGTAATTTCGAAAAACATTCTTCAAACTTCGATAGAATGGGCGGGGGTGACTACTAGGGCTGTATTGGACTTTATGGGAGACATTGTATTTGATAGTGAAATAAACGAAGGAAGTTTTATACTTTGGATTAATAATTAAAATAATACATGACTATCTTAATGCCCATATATAATGGCATTGAGTTTTTAAATGAATCTATAGATTCAATAAAATCTCAAACATACAAAGACTGGAAATTAATAATTGGCATTAATGGGCATCAATTAAACTCAGACACATATAAAATTGCGAAAAAGCACGAGTCAAAAAAAATAAAAGTATTGGATTTAGGCTTCAGTGGAGGAAAAGCTAAGTCTTTAAATAAAATGGTAGAATTTGTTGAGGATGATTGGGTTTCTATTTTAGATGTAGACGACAAATGGCTTCCAAGAAAACTAGAAAAGCAATTGCCATTAACAAAAAGCTATGATGTAATAGGTACATTATGTCAATATTTTCAGGATAGAAATGACTGCCCGCCGATTCCTACTGGAGATATAAGTAATTTTAATTTTAATAAAGTTAATCCGATAATAAATAGTAGTGCATTAATAAAGAAAGAGTTATGCTATTGGGATGCTGATATAGAGGGAGTTGAGGATTATTCTTTATGGAAAAAACTTAGAAAGCTTCAATTTAAGTTTTATAACTTACCAGAGGTTTTGGTGATGCACAGAATACATAAAAATAGCGCTTTCAATGGTACAAAAGAGCAATTAATGAATTTAAAGAAGATGAATGCAATCTAAAAGAGTGGATAGAAAATTATATAAATACCTCATAGTCCTCGGGCCACCAAGAACAGGGACAACTTTACTTATGAACGTAATTAATACGGGCTTGAGCAACAAGTCTTTTTACGGAGAGTATTCCCATGGGTCTCCACTTAAAAACATATTAAATGTAATTGAATCTATTGATAATTATTCTTTATGGCTTAAAGGGATGTGTAAATCTCCAAAAAATACAAAGTGGAAGATTGGGATAAATGATATAAAGGATCCATTTTATAAACCAAAAAGATGTCTGGGCGAGCAGTGGAAAAATATTAATTTAGAGTATTTAGATATAATCAAAAATGACATTCTTTTTAATTTTTTTCAGCCTAGAGACGTGGTTAGCGGGTACAAAGAGATTTCGCAAGACCCAGAATTATGCAGGAATAATATAGAGCAGGCGTTAAGGCTCACAAAGAATATTTATTTTATAATCCCAACTAGAGATTCTAACGCAACCCATGCGTCTTGGAAAAAAAAGGGGTGGCCGTCTGCAAAAATGGGAAAAGACGTTGCAGAAAAAAGAATGAACGCATTTAGCGAGCTGTATAAAATAGATAAATCTAGAGTATTTTGTATAGATCTAAAGGATTTTTCAAACCCAGAGTCAAAAAAATTACAAGCGATGTTTGATTTCTCTGGGTTAAATTTTAATAAAGATAAAGTTCGTAAGGTGGTTGCTATAAAACTTACTCATTAAGAATTTAACTATTTTTGGTTGGGCTTCCAGTTTAAGCTCCACTGGAAGCTTTTGACTGAATTTATTTCTTTCTTTTTTTGTTCAGGAAGGCATGAAACGCAAGAGCGAAGATTGCATTGTAGCGTATCAATTAAAACCAAAAGCTCTTGAACCTCTTTATCCTTATCGGATAATTGTTTTCTTAGTATTTTGTCAGACATGGGAGAATTATTCAGGCCTCCAGCCAGGCTCTCGATTTTCTTTCGGGTTTTTAGAGTTGCCGTCCTTATCTATTTTTCCTGCTCTAATTTTGCTTGCAGAAATATCTTGAAGTTCTTTAGATAGCTCTAATTGTTCAATATTGTAGCCCACGGTTCTTCCGTAAAAGAAATTAATGATATTAGGGATCTCGATCACTTTTACCTTATCCCCGAACTCAGTACATGCTGACATTATATTGTCTTTCACTTGTTTGAAATCGTATGGATTGCTGTCGTCTGTGCCAGCGACGTCTCGTAGGGCTATGCAACACTGGCCCGACCTATTGATACATTCTCGGACTAACTCTTTATGCGCCTTATGAAAGGGTTGGTATCGACCAATAAGCAAAGAAGTGGGAGCCTTATTGTTCCACTTTTCGCTAGAAAATAAAACATCCAACACCTCTTCTGTCCATTCTTCTGGAGTGCTACCTCCTTTAAGTATTACGTCTGGATGGGTTGGTTTTTCAAAAAGCTTATTAGTGTCCGCAAACCTACCCTCTTCAATTCGGTCTACCCAAATAGTAAAGTCTGCTTTGAATGCGGTGCGAGTATCTTTGGTGGGACAAACAAAATCAGCAATAGCGTAGTTACCAGACTTTTTTACCCAGTCGCATAGTTTACCCATTCTGCGAGCCTGCTCGTTTCTATCTTCTTCAGTAAAACCCAAGTCTTTATTAATTTCCTGCCGAACTGCATCAGCGTTAAACCAAACTGCGTTTAGTTTTTGAGTTAAAATTTCAGCTAGAGTGGTTTTGCCACTGCCTGGAAGGCCCATGATTAAAATTTTTCTTTTCATATTGCAATAAATACACATTATAATGTAATGTTTTCACAATCTTTTCCACTAATAAATAAAGCGTCAGTAAATGTAGATATCCCAAGCGGTCTGGTGGGTGTGGGGTAGGTTCCGTATGTAAAAACCTTTTTGCAATTAAACAAAGAAAACCAATCTGCCACCGCACGAACCTGAGAATTTTTATTTCTTAACTTATAAGATAAATCCGTATTCCCTCCTAAAGCCCCCGTGTTTATAGAAGCCCAGGGATTCGCTTTATATTGAAGCAAGGAATCAGAAGTTAAAAAAGATCCATAAGGGATAATTAATGGTTCTTTATTCACGATAGACCTTGGATGTAAAAGGCGTACCGCGTATCCAGATTCATATTTTTTTTTTGGATCAAAAACTTTTTTCACGTGTTCGGATGGTCTAATTTTTTTAAGAAAATCTCTGGCCGCATATAATCGAGAATCTCTCATTCCTTGAAACCAAAAATAACCTTTTAATAAAAATTCGTTTTTTATTTCTATCAAAGGGTCTAAATCTTCTTCTCGAATAGAAGTTATACAAAGGCTAGTCCCTCTCCAATCAAAAAGGTCATCATGGTCGGCGAAGCACTCTTTCCCATTGACCCAAAAATACTCTACGCTTTCGCAGCAGAGAGTGTTCATAATAAAATTTAACTTATTACCTATGCCATGCCTAAGTATTATAGGTATATTATGAGCCAAACTCATAACCAAAGGCAATAATATCTTCTTCGTAAGCTTGAGACACTATATCTATAGACGACTGATCGTAGACATCTATATAAGGGCTGCTAGAAGAAGCGTTTTCGTGAGGGAGAGAAGAGAGAAGTGCGCTTTTGCTTAGGTCTTCCAGTTTGATCATTAGGTCTAGAGGTTCGTTGTAATACTTAATTTGCTTTTTAAAATGCATCCAGGCTGCAGTACCGCTAAATGGAAATTTCTTATTTAAAAAATTATCTTTATTATTATTTACCCAATCGTTGAAATCAGTGGTGTCGTATATGCCAATATCTTGAGCCTTTAAATGGTCTTCGAACTGAGGGAATCCTCCTTTTTTAAAAAAATTAAAAGCCGAAAAAACTCGGGACCAAGGGTTTCGAATGATTGCAAACTTAAACGTTTCTCTCCAAAGGTCATTTCCGAGATCTATCCTTATCTCTCTCGCTGTCTTGTGTGAGAAATTTAAGAATCTAGAATCATTCTCTAACATTTTTTTAACACTACACCCTCCGTTTTTGGGGATATGAACAAAGACAATATAGTTTTTATCTGAAGGGATTTTAAAGCTGTTTTGGCCATGGCTTTTTATTCGTGAATCGCTAGCGCAAAAGCCGCCAGCCTTCCTCAGGAAAAGGGCCCCAGAGGATCTGGATTTTTTAATAATAGAGTGCGTTATAAAAGGGTATCTTGCGGGATGTCTCCAGTCTAAGTTGTTGTCCCAGTCTGTAAATGTTAAAATTTGGTTCTTCACGCTGCTCAATTCATTGTGCTTGTTGAGGATGGTGGGTATATAATGCTCGTCTGAAGCGAAAACATCAGAAAAATAATTTAGAGCTCCTTCTTCTAAAACAAGGTTGCAATGTTTTTTTGAGAGACCTACCCATTGCTCGCTTTTTATGAACCCATTAAAATTGACAAAACTTTTTATCGCTTCTGATTCGTTATATCTCCTTTTGGTTTCTGAAATATCAAAATAACCTTCTGATGCGCGGCAGCTATCAAAATGGATTACGCTTTTTCCGTCAGAAAGCTTGTGCCACACATATTCAAAACTATGTATAGGAATGCAGCTGCCAGACAATAGGATTACATAGTCGCACCCATCATCAATGGCTGCCTGAAATAGATTTATGGTAGCTTCTACCAAGCTAGGGTCTGCCCATTTTGTTTTTACTATTTTCTTTATTATATTCCCGCTCAATAGGGACTGCTTAGATGCTTTTGATGCGTTTTTTGGGTGACAATATATGGCATACCTATTAGGGTCTACGTTTTTAAAAAAACTCAACCATCTTTTGTGTTGAGAAAGATTATTATACAAAAGAAAACAAAAGCCAATCTTTTGCATCTTACATCCTTTTTTCAAACTCTTGATTAAGCTTATCAAAGGGCTCAACCTCTTCTGCTGGAGGCTTCCCGTTACCCCAGAACTCAAAAATATTAATACCCAGCTTATTGAGTAAAAACAAGTCGGATGCCGTTCCGAGAACCATAAACAGTAAGACAAAGTCTAAGAGAAGCCATTTTTGTTTCTTCATCCTTCTAAAGATAAAAAAGAACGCAGAAAGAATTAACATAATTAAGTAAAGCATACTTATATACTACACTAAAAGATATACCATAGAATTTTGTTAGGATAATTTTCTAGCTTATCAAATTTAGCTGTTTGAGGCTCGAAAACCATCCAGCCATTTTCTGTTCCCACGATATTTAGTGCATGGTTAAATTTTCCCGCCTTTATTCCGCCAAAGTCATTCTCTTGTTTAACATAAATTATTCCAATTAAAACCTCTCTTATGTTATTGTTTTTGTAAGAGCTTACCCCTAAGAGTGATTTGTAGAGAAATGCGTAATTATCACAATCATAACCATCCCCTAGCTTCTTATGCCACAACTGAAGCGTGGCTTGTTTAAACCAGTTATTGAAGGTAGTGAAGGAGTCGTATTTAATTCGGACATAGTGCGTGTCGGGAAATAGAGCTCTATGCCAATTATGAATTGCTATCCCTAAGCTTTTGCGGACATCTTTATCTGTTAAGCCTGGGTAATGGTAGGATACCCCAGGCATTTTGGGTAGAGATTTAGAAGGGGCTCTAATTATGCTTTGGTTTAATAAAGCCTTGGGGGCGTCGGGCGAAGGGTTTTCGCTTTTATTTGGGACCGTGGTTATGCATCCATTAAATATGAATAAAAACAGAAACAAATACCCTTTCATATTCTAGGGTACACTTTTTTCGGTTGTTAGGGTCTCGAATGAATGGTTGGAATCTTTAATGCCTGCGGGCTCCAAAAGCCTATTAATTATACCTTCTCGAATATCTAGATCTGCCCCTAGGTTTTTTTTGGAATTTTCTATATACTCGAGATATTCATAAATACTCATATCACCAATTTTATAAAACAATTTTTCATTATTAGCGAACCATTTATTTGATTCGGCAGAATCGCCTCCTCTTGCGTGTTCTAAATGGTAAACGGTATGCTTTGCAAGGTGGCCAACCTTATAGCCAAGACGCGAAAATCTACTAATTCTTTCTCGATCTTCAGGCCCCCATGAAATAAAATTTTCATCCTCCATACCCGCCTTTATGTAACAAACTGTTTTAATTATTTGGCAGTGGCCAGCATAAGCTGCGGCAGGAACGCCGCTGTCCATTATCTCAAAAAATAAATTTAGGTCTTTGTAAAATTCACTATCTTTTTTAAGATACGAATCCAATGGTAGTTGTTTCACTTTTTTTTGAGAGTGTGAACTATTTCCGTATGGGTAAAGAATGTCTATATTATGAGCTTCAATTGTCGATGGCGCGTTTACGAAAGTTTCGAGCGGAAGAATAACATCCATATCGTAATTTACGGTATACTTGGTATTTACCCTCTTAAGCATGAAGTTTAAATATTTTGTCCTATGAAAAGGTTCTCCCTCTAAAATATCTTCGTGAAAATAATGAAAGTTATCACGGTCTATGTCAATAAGAGACGGTATTATTTTTGATCCCGCTTCATATATCATAATATTAGTATCAAGATGGGTATCTAAAAAATTCAAAACAATTTTAGCATTTCTTTTTCTTGATTCACTCTCTATTTTCGCGGGGATAATAAAGGTGAAATTGGTCAGGTCGATTTTATTCATGAGAAATCCATTCTTTAGGAAATAAATTTGAAGGGGGTAGGCTTGATCCAATTTGTTTTGCGTATGCCTTGGTAAACCATTTTGTTGGATGAATTACGGTTTTTTTTGAGTTCTTGTTTAAGAACGCTGCCCACCAACTAAAGCTAGAATTTGAGATTATATTATTTTCGCATCTAGACATTAGGCTGAGGTCTTCATAGGGGTCCTGTCCTTCTATATAAATAATATGATTTATGTTTAAATTCTCAAAAAGCATTGAACTTTTCACTTTCTTGATTTCGTCAGAAAAAATTAGAAATGTTTTTTCGGCACCAATCGTTTCCACTGCTTTTTTGAAATACTCGTTTGATTGCTGCGGATGAGCAAAAGAACTCTGTATGTAATCACCACGCCTAATATGCACAGAACATGAGTTTTTTAAAAACTTATCGTACTTGGAGCTGGTTTTTAATGGGAACAGGTTTTTTACCTCTTCTTCGAAGTCGGAAAAATATTTAAGGTTTTGAAAATAACCGTGAAGAAGCACTGATCCGTGCGTCTTTGGTATCTCATTGAATGAAAAGCTTGGCTCGGTGTATCTTCGAAGGGTTTTGTAAAGACGAGGATCGATCTCGTTTGCAAAATTAAACTTGCTAAAGATGGTTTTCTTGTAGAAGGAAAGGGGTTTATGTGACGAGGGAGTATAAAATTTATCATTAACCTCGAGAGGTTTGTTATGCCGAAGTGAATATGCGTAAGAAGTGGCAAGCTGGAACAGTGTATTTCCTAAGCCGCCCATTAAATGTATATAGGTTCTTTCGCCCTCTAACATCCTGATTACTCTTCTGGCAGTAAAATTTTAACGTAGGATTCTGAGGCGGCAATATTAGTAGACCGTATAATAAAAAACGAGTCTCCTGGGGAAAAAACATGATCGTCAATTTCTTGAGTTAAAACGTTTCTCCATGCGTTTACGTCATGATAATAAGAAACCCATGCGCTACCATTCCATCTTAAAACTTGATCTGCGGAATTTGGGTTCGCAGAGCTTATCCAGTTGGATGAATGATCTATAAGCTCGCTAATTTTCATATTAACAGAAAAAGGATTTGAGGCTAAAAATTTTCTGTCAGCCATGGGTCTATAGCACTGAGCTATCTGCGGAGAATAACCAGAAAAAGAAAACGTCAGTTCTTCCGTACCGATCCTTTTATATACAACCCCCTCGTCGGGGTATATGACAGTCTTATTTTGTGAGCTTCTCGTCCCAAAAGTTTGCCATTTATCTTCATGATAAAAGTAAGTTTTCCATCCTACCGAAGACCATATAAGGATTTGGTCGGATTGACTTGGCCTTCCTGACGCGCCATGAAAGTCATCTCCAATTCCGAATAAAGACTCTAAGGTATTGGCCTTGATAATATCTATGCTATCATTGGGGGAAACGTAATTGGATAACTCTCCAGAATTAACCGTAATATCGTTTTCTAGGTTAGAGAGGATCAAAAATACCCTTCCGTTGTGAGATTCATCTCCATCTCTTAGTCTTAAAAAATATGGTTCTTGAGCAAGTTCGTTTTCTGCGTAAGGATTCTGCTCTAATTCTCCGTCTAAATCACCTAGTGTTAAAGTTGCGCCATTCACTGAGTATACTGATCCAGAATAAGCATAATCTTGGTCGTATACGCTAGATATAAAACTAAAAGTAGGATCTCCCTCTGAGGCAGGCGTAATAGAAAGATTTGTTACTCCAATAGGTTGAGTATATGCCTGAGAGCCCCATTGATACTGTCCGTAGATATTAGTAACGAAAAATAAAAGGGTCAGTGTTGACTTAATTATATTCATATAATGTAGTATACCACATTTTTGTGATATATCAAATAATAATCTCTACCTAAAGAGTATAATGGCAAAAGGTTAGCCCCCTTTTTTCTTATCGAACTTTTCGTCCTTCTTAAGGTCTTTAATTTCTTTCTTGTCCTCTTTTACGGCGTCTTTTTCGTGCTCTTTCTTTTCTTTTTTAGAGTCTTTATCGAGCTCTTCTTTGTCTAAATCTTCGTCATCAGCTTTGGTCATTTTTTCTTTATCTGCTTCATCAAATTCTTGATCTTTCTTTAGATCGTGAATTTCTACGGATTTTTTTTCGGAAGGCTTCCCTTTTTTAAGTTTTTTAATCTTGCTTTGGTCGTCTTTGACGGCGTCTTTCTCGTGCTCGCCCTTCTCTTTTTTAGAATCTCTCTTTAGTTCTTTGGTATCAGTCTTTTCCCAATCCTTTTTACTTTTTGCTTCAGATTTTTCTGTCCATTTTTCGGGCAAAGCTTCTGCGCACCCGAGGTTCTTGGCTTTTTTTGTTAATCGAGATTTAAATTCATTAAAATCCATTTGACCAGAATAACGACCCCATGAGCTGACTGCGTCCTTAACGTCTTGGCAGCTAACTACTGGGAAAGACCTGCGCTTTGGATCAATAAAGTCGCTATCCTTAAGTTCTGATCTTTTTTTTCCACCAAATTCATTTTGAGCGCCGAGAGTTAAGTCGCCTTCTTCTATAGGGTAATAATGAGATCTGATTTTTGCCGAAAAGTCTAAATTTAAATTTTTCATAGTAAGTATTATACACTTCTTTTGCAATAATGCGAAGGTGTATTGGTTTTTATCTTATTCTTCCACTGGGGACTGCGTAAAAGCCTACTACCATAAAACATAAATCAAAAAAATGCATTAGCAATAAGCCTCCAGTCAACTCTATAACCTCAAATTCCTTGCTTCCTCCAAAAAACCAACTAAAAAAACTTCCAGTTCCAGCTTTTAAGGGATAAAGTATTGAGTAGGTAATATCGGGGTTTAGCGCGTAGTATACCATTAAGAAGCATAACGTAAAAGTTAAACTCATAAATAAAATTCTACGAGTAACTTTAACAAAAGGATCCGAGGCTTGCTCGGACTGGTTTTTTAAAAGAGCCTGAAGCATGTCGTTGTCACGAGCCGCTAGCATTAGCTGGTTTTGACGTCTGTGCTCTAACCAGTTGTTTAATAGGTTGCAGAAAAGCTTTAATCCTGCACCTATAATTGTATTGAGTATTGGTCCCATGTATTGGGATTACACTTTACTGACAGCTTTCGCAACCAGGGTCTAGAATACTGCAAGCTTTGGCAGCTGTGCCACTTTCAGATTCAATAGGTTTTTGTTTTTCGGTATCGCTGCTTTTTTCTACTTTTGAAGCCCCTCTGTTTCGGAGGTAATATGTAGTCTTTAGTCCCGCCTTCCAGCAAGCCATATAAACGTCATTAAGATACTTCAGGGATGTGGATTTATTATAAAGATTGAAGCTCACTCCTTGGTCTATCCATTTTTGACGAACTGCATTGCACTCAATAAGCTTAAACATGTCTCTATCGAATGCAGTTTTATACTTTTCCTTAATCCAGTCAGGCAGGCTGCCGTTTAGTAGCGAGACGTCTCCATCTGCCTCTTTTATCATTGAAATGATTTCTGGAGTCCAAAGACCTTCCGACTTCATGTCATTTACGAAGTGCTCATTCGTGATATAAAAATTACCACTTTTATTTTCATAAACAAATAATACAGAAAAGTTAGGCTCTATAGATTGCTCCACGCCATTAATATATCCAATCGTAGCTGTAGGTGCGATTGCCATGGTATTGGAATTTCTCATTCCGTGTTTTTGAATGCTACTTCTTAAGGAAGACCAGTCTTTTTTGCCTGAATCTATATCACCTTCGCTTTCCCTGTAATCCATGAGAGACTTAAATGTATCAATCGGTAATACTCCTTGGGACCAAAGGGAGCCATTAAATGTTTTATATGAACCCCTTTCTTTTGCAAGTTCGTTGCTTGCTTCGATTGAATGGTAACTATAAAACTCAAAAAGCTCGTCGTTAAATTTCACAGCTTCATCGCTGTCAAAAGGAATGTTTAATATATGCAAAACATCATGCAACCCCATCATACCTAATCCAATAGGTCTATGGCGAGTGTTGCTATTACGGGCCTCTTCTGTTGGGTAAAAGTTTATATCTACCACGTTGTCCAACATTCTGATAGCTGTTTTAATTGTTTCTGCAAGCCCCGTCCAGTCTATACCTTTGATTAGCTCCCCCTCCTTGGTTTGTAGCTCCCTTATATGGTTTTTTAAATTCACACTACCTAAATTACATACCGCAGTCTCTCCTATTTCTGTTTTTTTTCCAGATTTATATTTAGAAGCTTTTGTATGAAGTAGTATTTCGGTACAAAGATTTGAGCTATGAACTGTTCCTTCGTGTTGGTTACTATATCGAATATTAGAAGGATCCTTAAATGTATTCCATGGGTGTGAAGTTTCAAAAAGAACTTTAAGCATTTTTTTCCACAGCTCCTTTGCGGGCATTACCTTAAAATTATTTATACCTCCTCTCTCTGCTTTCTTGCAGTAGGATTCGTATTTTTTATCAAATTGGCTGCCAAATAAGTCATGTAAATCGTGACACTCGCTGGGGTCAAAGAAATACCAATCATCTTCTGCCTCAACTTTTCTCATGAAAATGTCAGGAATCCAAGAGGCCGTGTTCATATCGTGGCAGCGCAGTCGTTCGTCCCCCGTGTTCCGCCTTAAATTTAAAAAATCTTCGTAATCTAGATGCCAAGGTTCTAGATATGCGCACCCAGCTCCAGGTCTTTTACCTCCTTGGTTTACGGCTATCAGTAAATCATTGTAAATTTTTAACCAAGGGACCAATCCACTAGAAACTCCATTAGTTCCTTTTATGTGAGACCCAGAAGATCTAAGCGGTGTTACGTCAAGCCCTAACCCTCCTGCGAATTTAGACTTTCGAGCCTCTTGCCAAGCTCCATCAAAAATACCATCAATGGAGTCATCAAAAGTATTTAGGTAGCAAGATGACAGCTGAGAGTGCGACGTTCCGCTGTTAAAAAGAGTGGGGGTTGATGATGTATATTTAAATTGGCTGAATAAATTATAAAATTCAATAGCCCGTGCTTCTTTATCCTCTTCGTTAATAGCCAATCCCATAGCCACACGCATCCAAAAGCATTGCGGGGCCTCCATGGATTTGCCCGATTCTTTAAGGAAGTATCTATCGCAAAGAATTTGAGCCCCTAGATACTTAATTAGATTATCCCTGTTAAGTACCAGTGCTGCTGAAAGTTTTTTTAGATCAAAATCCAATAGGCGCTTGTCGAGCCTTTTGGAGGCCACCATTTTCTTAATATTCAAGACGAATATTTTCCGATACTGCAAGTCAAGAACGTCCGAATCAACACCTTCCTTAAAAACCTCCTTATAAAGGTTGTTAAGTAGAAGTTTAGATGCAACAAAAGAATAATTTGGCTCTTTCTCGATCTTCTCTCTGGCGGAAAGTATTAGTGCTTGATCTATTTCAGAAGTTTTTACTTTATCAAAAAGTTGAAGCTGCGCATCTAGTACCACTTCGCTAGGAGAGACATTTTCAATTCCAGCGCACGCTCTTTGGGCGCTAGCATTAATCTTATCTACGTTAAAGTCCTCTAGCCTGCCATTCCTCTTTTTTACATTAATATCCATGTCTCACTTACACTGTAGCTGTAATATATTCGTTCTATTTTTTATAGATTTTGTATCTTATAGCACTCAACACCATTAAGCAAGAAAAAAATTTTATAGGTTGTTAACATTAATGAATTTTTTATCCACATTCACAAAAGACCCAGGAACGGTACCCTTTGATTCTGCAAGAAAATGCAACGCATTGCATGCACTGTCTATGGTTAAAAATCTTTTAGATTTGTCTGGGCGCAAAAGAGGCAGTCTTGCCGAGAGAGTATTTAAGTCGTAAGTCTCTGTGAACGCGGAACAATATAGCTCTCCCATGTATTTTTGTATGAGGTAAGGGTTTGTTGTTTTCTTTTTTTTAGATAATTCTGATGCGAAAATAAATTTATCCACGTCGCTCTCTGCCGCCGCAGCAAGAAGATGTAGGGTGCCAGAAACATTTGTCTTGTTGTATTCGTGGGGAAAGGAAATAGATTCCGTTTGGTTGGTTAATGCCGCAAGATGAAATACGTACTTAGCATTTTTTAGGTCCTGCAATAGCATTAAGGGCCATTCTTTTGAGGATATATCAAACGTACTTATTTTTACCGACGAATCAAAATCAGGAATGCCTTTTTTTATTAGGTTATCAATTATAAGAACCTCGAAGCCTTTTTTTTTGAAAAGTTTAGTTAATGCCGTCCCGATTGACCCAGCCCCACCCGTGATGACTACTTTGTTTTTTTTCATTTAGTGCTTTAGTGCGCAAGCGATACAAAAATCTTCGCAACCCCCCATTAGGTTTTTGAATTTTAAAAATAGTTTTTCTTGATTTCTTATTTTAAGAGCTAAGCTTTTAGATAACGAATACGCTTTCCCTCCCCAATACCAACTTGGCCATTTGTCGTGCCCTAGGTCTGTAAAAAGCGCTTCAGGCATAACAAAAAGGTTCAGCCCAGAAGCCCAGCTCCTAAAGCTCTCTATAGAATTACCTTCAATTTTCACATAACCGTTATATTCTTTGCTAAAAAATCCCTGAGAAAATTTCTCCAGAAAATTTTTAAAGCTAAATAGATTAGCAACACTGCAATGTTTATCTAGAATAATTGAGGAATCTATTTTTAATAAAAAATCAAAGTCAAAATATTTTAAGGCATTTTTTATCATCAAATAAGTTTTGACAGATAGATTATCGTACGATTCTTCGGTTTTTACCGTCATAGTTTTTTCAGTAGTCACGCACTCCTCTTCAAGGTTGGGGTTAGCATATATATTAACAATAAGATAGTTGGGGTTTTTTTTTATACTACTGTACCAAGCGCTTTTTTCTAGCATGTCGAGCGCCTTTATATCTCTATCGCAAGTATAAATGCAAACTAATATTTTACTTGTGGATGAAGTAGACATCTTTCCTATCGTTTTGGTATTTTTTAAACTCACTACATACAGGGTCCCCGATTAACAAAGATTTTTCAGAAAGCTTTGACCTTAAAAGGTATTGAAGAACCCACATGTCTGCATTAAAATGATAATCTTTCATATTAGACCTGACTTCTACAAAACATCTATAGAATTCCTTCATGTTGGTAAAGTCTCCGCCGATTACCCCCATGTTTATTAGCTCCCAGAAGCCATCATTTAGCATAAATTTAACACTATCATTCCAGTTATAATGTTGATGTGCTTGGATATACGGGAATTTACTAAGAGGTATAGAGTCCTTGCAACAAAAATAATCTATATTTTGAAATTCATTCAATAAGTCTATTGGGTTTTTCACTACAACGACATCAGATATGTCATTATGAAATACCATGGCAGGCGCCTCGGTAAGTTTTTCTAGGTAATCGTAGAAACAAAAGAATCTAAAATCATTATTCGAATAACCATCAACTTCTGTTTTTACGAATTTTATATTTTCATTTTCATATTTACTTATAAAATCAAAGTGCAAATTATCATGAAATATAACTCCTTTAATATTGTTTTTCAAAATAGATTCATACCAACTCTTGATATAGTTGAAATCATTGTCCCACACCTTCCCGTCCTGCTGAACGCCTACGACGGATTCATCTATTACATTGTTGGGGTGAGGGTTTAAAGAAAAATAGGAAGACAATATTAGGCATTCGTTTTTCATGATGAAAATATCATACAACGATAACCTTAAAAAATCAAGATTTTTATATTGCGACGCTTTCGCGCGCGACCTAAGGATTCCTTAGGATACTATAAGGATTCCTTAGGATACTATAAGGATATATAGGTTACAAAGAAGATTATTTTTCCAAAAAAAGATTTTTGGAAAAGAAAGAATTAGAATTATATTGACATATAGGAACCTAAGGGTTAAAATGTTGAACATGAAGAAAGAAATTTACATTCACGACTCAAGCCCAATAGCTCTCCATAATTTCACGGTCTATGCAACAAAGGCCATACTGAAAAAAGGAGAGTTTAGCGTTAAATTTATTTCCGTCGAGGATTATCCCAGGACTGACCTCAATCAATTTTGTTCCCAATACTTAGGTCTCTCACCATTCACAAAAGATAAGGATCACAAGAAAATAGTAGACAAGCTAGTAGATGTTTACGCTTATGATATCATGGAGGAAATTGATCCCCAATGGTGGATAGATAAGTTGCTGGAACAAGCCAAAACAATTACCGAATCAATCCCCAATCTCAGGCTTTTTGCTCAAGGGATCAATAAGCCAACCTACTCAAGCAAATTAATAAAGGAGGATAAATATGTTATTGGAGTAAAATTAGATGATATAGACTTAAACCCATCTATCGGCACGAACGCCGTTGTATCCTTGTCTCAAGAGACTAAATTAAGCAAAGAAGAGGATATTGACGACGCCGAATTAGATAAAGTTTGTGATTTTTTAAAAGAAATAGATGAAGAATAATTATCCTATAGAAGACCTAGCTTTGGTTTCCATGGTTAAGGAGCGGCCAGACAATTGTTCTTTAGAGTTAAAGGAACTGATCAACAGGCACAGCGGAATATATCTTGACATAGTAAACAACTATATTCCCTCAAACTGCGCTTTTCTCAGAAAAACTGACGTGCTGGACGAAAAGGATTACAGGATATATCAGGCCGCATTAAAGTATGACGACACAAGGGGTGCAAAATTCAGCACTTACCTAGGCAACGAAACAAAATGGATGTGCATGAACCTTTTTAACAAAAACAAAAAACACCCATGCGTGTCGATAGACGAAGCTCCCTACATTGATCACGAACTAGAGTCATCTTATTCTTTAGACCGAGACACTTTTAACAAAATAATCTCTATGGCGCAGGCCCATCCCGATAAAAGAGTCTTTAAAATTTTCAAGCTTCGCTACATTGACGGAGATTTTAATAAATTAATGCCGTGGCAAAAGATAGCAATAAAAATTGAAATGAGTATACAGGGATGTATTAATATCCACAACAACGCAATCGAAAACTTTAAACTTAAACTAGAAAAGGAATTAAAATGTTAAATAAATATATAGCCATAGGCAACCTAACTATCGACCCCTCAATAAAGAAAATTAAAGACACCTCTTTGTGTACGTTTTCTTTAGCTATCAACAATCCCGTCAAAAAAGACGACGTTTGCTTCATAGATGTTGAAGCTTGGGGGCGTACCGCAGATAATTGTGAAAAATTCCTAAGCAAGGGCTCGAAGATCTTTATGGAGGGTAGGCTTAAATATGGATGCTGGGAAGCTAAGGATGGCAGTAAGAGATGCAAGGTTTCTTGTGTCGCGGATTACGTCCAGTTTATGTCAACAAAAGGCGAGGGAGAAGGGGTTAAGTCAGTAGAAGAAAGCCCCCCCGCAGAACCTGAATCTACAAATACAGATGAATTCGACGAGCTTAGCGACATACCTTTTTAATACCAAAAATGGACAAGATAATTTTCAACGCGCCAATCAATAATCTTTCATTTGGCAATGTATCCTTCAATATGTTGAGGGAAATGTACAAGAGAGAGATGAGTGTGGTTCTTTTTCCTATCGGAGATAATCTTAATTTTTCATCCTTCAATAAAGCGGATGATGATTTTAAAAATTGGGTCTCATCTTGCGCAAACAACAGGCTTCAGAATATAAAAAAGGATACCCCGTGCTTAAAAATGTGGCACTTAATGAATTCGGAATATAGATTATCAAAAAAACAATTTCTATATACTTTCTACGAGCTAGATTCGCCAACCCCATCAGAAATATCTATTACAAAACTGCAAGATAAAACTGTCTTTAGCTCGGCTTACGCCAACTCAGTTTTTAAAAGGGCTGGATGCGACAACACCTGTTCAATACCAATTGGATTTGATTCTGATTTTTATCGTACAGAAAAAGAATACTTACAGGATAAGATTCATTTTGTCTTGATGGGTAAGTTCGAAAAAAGAAAGCATACCGCCAAGATCATAAAGCTTTGGGCAAAAAAATTTGGCGGAGACCCTAAATACCAACTTAGTTGTTGTGTCACTAATCCGTTCTTCAAGCCAGAGCAAATGCAGCAGATTATATCTAACACTCTTGAAGGCAAGAGGCATATAAACATAAACTTCTTACCATACCTTCAAAGCAATTCAGAAGTGAACGAACTCATGAATTCTGCAGACATCGACCTAACAGGGCTGAGTGGGGCGGAAGGCTGGAACCTTCCTGCATTTAATTCTACATGCTTAGGAAAGTGGAGTATAGTCTTGAATTGCACTTCACATAAGGATTGGGCTACAGCTTCTAATTCTTTCTTGATAGAGCCTTCAGCGAAAGAGCCTGCAGACGATGGAGTGTTTTTTCGCAAGGGCCAGGAGTTTAACCAGGGTAATATTTATAGTTTTAATGAAGACGAAGTAGTATCAAAAATGGAAGAAGCTTCTACTAAATGTAAAGACAGGAATACAGAAGGAGAAAAGTTAAAGGATCGATTTAATTATTCTAACACATTAGACTCAATATTAGAGGTTATGAGTGAGGAATAATCCCCAGCCCAATAGGAAATAAGCCCCATTTTATTTCGCACAAAGTCTCTTTGCGGCTTTTTTATTGAGCTTCTAATAGGCACGATACCTGCATATATGTATTTATATGAAAAAATTAATTATCACACTCTTATTGTTGAGCGTTGGTTTTGTTAACGGGCAACAAAGGCGTCCGTTTCTGCCTAAGCTTCCTTCCGAAAAACCAGAAGTTGTTAAAGATCTATTTGGTCAATGGCTAGACAAGGACGGCTACGTAACCGATGGTCCAAAAATCAAAAACTGGGTAGACTCCGACAGGGATCGTGTTGATGATAGATTTCAAGTTGGGCCAGGAAAGCCTGCTGGCAAAAAACGCCCAGAAGTTGAGAAGCCTAAGCCTAAACCTAGACCCACAAAGCCCACAAAACCTACAAAGCCTAGCGGAGACCAGCAAAAACCTGGAAAACCCGAGAAGCCAAGTAGGCCAGCTCGCCCAGAATTATCTGATGAGTTAAAAAATAAATTAGATTCTTATAAGAAAGAAAAGGATCAACTAAATAAAGAATTAAAAGACGCCGTTAAAAAGCTAGAAAAGCCTACGAGAGAGCAGGTAAAGGAGGCTATAACGTCCTTTCATCAAAGCAACAAAGCTCGATTTGATAGCAATAAAGAGCTTGGTAAGTCTATTAAAGAAGGCCTTTCTCTGAACAGGCCCGAGCGCCCCAAGAAGCCCGAACTGACCCAAGAGGTTAAGGAGTTACATAAATCACACGCAGAAAAAATTAAAGAACTCCACGATAGCAAGAAAAAACTAATGAGTTCCTTACAGGAAACAAAGGGAGACGAAAGAAAAAAGCTTTTAGATAGCTTCAGGGAAGAGCAAAAATCCCTGCACGATGAATTAAAAAGTATCCAAAAACAACTAAGAGAGCAAATAGTAATCTGCACCGTACCCAAAGACTCAAATAAAGAAAGAGTGGACAGGAGGCCGCCTCCTCGCCCTAAGTCAAAAGAAAAAAATACTGAGTCAAGACGACCCACTGATAGGTAAAAAGCGAGTTTGAAGTTTTTAATAAATAATGATGTTTAAAAATATGAAATTAAATGATATAGCTAAAAAATATGGAACCGATAAGGAGAATTCTCGTCATGGATACGTTAATATTTATGAAGAGCATTTTGAAAGCGAGAAATTAAAATATAACAAGATATTAGAAATAGGTGTTAGGCAGGGTTCTTCACATAAAATGTGGTATGATTACTTTCCAAACTCTATGGTTTATGGTGTAGATAATTGGCATGGCCCCAACAACGTTTATATATCGGGCCCAGGAAACCAGTCAAAATTGGTTAGGAACACTAAAAGCGTAAAGAGGCCCTCCAAATTATGGAGCGAATCATCCATAAATAAACCCTTCAACGACAGAATTAAAATATTTACAGGTGACCAAGAAGATGAAAAATTCTTAAACGAAAGCTTTAAAGAACAATTAGATTTAATAATTGATGATGGCGGCCACAGAATGTCACACCAACAAAATTCACTCAGGATAATGTTCAAAAAATTAAATAGCGGCTGTTTCTATGTTATAGAGGATTTGCACACCTCTAAAGAGCCTCTGTATTGGGATACTAATGATGTTAAATCAACAACACTATGGTTTCTTAAAAATCTTAAAAATATAAAGGAAAAAGATTCGTTCTACATAAAAGGAGAAGAGCTACAATATATTAAAGACAACGCTGATACTGTTAAGTTTTATTGTAACGATAAACTATGTATAATAAAAAAGAAATAATAATATGAAAAATACCTGTTTCTTACTATCAACTTTTAAAACCAGAAAGTGTATATAAGATACAATGTTAAGAAAATCGGATAGATTAAAAAACAAATCTAAAATATTCAAGCCGTATGAGGTTGTTGCAGATCGAGATGGAGACTCCGTGTCTTACTGGTTCAGCGCTAGCAGCACTCAACACGCAGAAGAGCTATTCCGTTCCTTTTTGGAATCCAAAGGGGTCGATGCAATAATAATAGAAATTATTGGAGAAGAATAGTATATATCTATATGCCAGAATATTTATATAAACATCCCCAAACGCAAGAAATCAAAGCTGTATTCCAGGGGATGCAGGATAAACATGAGTTTATTGATCAAGACGGGACTGCATGGAAAAGAGTTTTTACTTCTACGACCTTTAGCTTAGATTCGTCAAACGTAGACCCTTTTAGTGCGGATCAATTCGTAGAGAAAACAAAAAACATGAAGGGCACGTATGGCGATATGTTAGATTACAGCAAGGAGCTGAGCCAACGCAGGGAAGAAACTCTTGGCAAAGAAGACCCTCTGAAGCGAAAAGTGTTTGATAATTACAAAAAAGAGAGGGGGATTAACCACGTCAATGATCGCCCGAAATCAAAAGGCTTAGATACTCCTGATTATAAAGTAGAGTTTTAGATGTTCCCGTCGCCAGTAAAGATCGAGAAGCATTCCCCTGTCGATAGTGGTCTATTGTAGATTCTAAAGTCAGAAAAATAACCTGGATAATATTCGCCATCAGCCTGGTCTCGAGGATTGCCTATCGAAGCAAGAAATTCGTTGTTTGCATTTTGTAAGTCAACCCATGAGTTGGCAGTCGTGCCTCGGCCTGCTAAATTAGATCCCCTAACTAGCATACCATCAGCGAACCCTGCAGGAATTGAGGACGGATCCCCAGAATAAAAGAATATACCTCTGTCGTTTGTTGATGGGTTTCCAGTTCCGATCGCTACAGCAACTGCTTCACTTGCTGTTTGGCTACCGCCTGGAGCCAATTCATCTCCATTATAAAGAATTGCAATAAATGACCAATTATCAGGATTATAAAGCTCATCCCATGGTTCAGGCGGGTCTTCTCGATCTGGGGCGAAAATTTGGTTGGAGTCATTAAGACCTCTTATTACAGCTGGTCGATCTTGGCTTGGCAACGCGCCAGCAAAATCATGAACTAAAGCGCATTTCCTGTCGTTATTATCAGCGCCTATAGCGAAAGGCATATAACAGTTATCGCCTGCGGTGTCGAGCGTTTGACTAGGCATCAACCAAGTACAAATAGTAAATCCGCAATCCCCAGGGTCATCAGCAGCATTATTTTGCAAAAACTGCAAATCACTATCCCACTCTCCCTTTATATTGTCTTGCAATTGAGGCATTGAAATAAATTCGTTAGTTCCGTCCAGCTGTATACATTTTTTAGTAACTCCGTGGGCAGCATCTGCTACGGTTTGAATAAAGTGGTTGGCCCCGCCAGGGTCAATCATACCGTTTAGGACCCCGCTTACTCTCGCCCCACCAGGGAGTGGGAAAGTAGATTTATATACATCAATAGTATCTTCAACTCCATCTCCAGGATTGATCGACGCATCTTCTACAAGGTCTGAATTAGCCACATAAGCTGCGTCGTCCCATCCAAACAACCTAACCATTAATCCATTTTCAATTAAATCAGGAGACGGGTCAGGAGTAGTTGTTGTGGGTGCTGTAGTTGTTGTGGGTGCTGGAGTTGTTGTGGGCGCTGGAGTTGTTGTGGGCGGTGGGGGCGCGGGGGTTGTTGTTACGGGAACATTATTCACTAAAGGCCTACCAAAGAGATACCAATCATCTTTTCCTCTATACAAACTTCCCCATGCCCACTTACTATTAAACCCTGTAGCAGAAGCTTGTACTGGAGAGGAGTCGCTAGTCTTAAACCCTACATAAGGGCTATTACTATCTGAATGCCTTACTATACATTTAAAATTATTAAAATCGGAGTCGCCCACAGGTAGCGTAATGGCAGTGTCATCGCTATTTCCAGGGTTAATGTGGAGAGTTTTCCCGTTATCTGTTGGCAGCAAAGTGTATTGATTTGAATTCACATCGACCACCGCCATAGAAGCTATCTTTTGTTCTTCAGTCCCTACTTGAACGCTAAAATTTCCTGTTTTTAAAGAAATTTGCGAATCGTCCATATATATAGACGAGCTTTTTAAATATACATCGTTCCATGGTTTAGATATGGATCCAAGGTTTTGTTCTCCGCTATAACCTGGCACTAAATGCCCGTCCTGATCGACTATTTTAATCAACGACCCAGGAGTTCCTCCGTACCGATAACCTATATCAACGTCCAACCCTTCTGGATTAGCTATATACAACACGTCGTCAGCCTCTACAGTCCCTATAGCTGCCGCCCCAGAGCTGTGATTTAAATAAATATATTGGCTAACTTCACCATAAACATTAATTTGGGGAGCTGCCCCCGAGATGTTTAAATTGGACCCGCTTATAGCGCCTCCTTTGATAGAGTTCCCGCTCACAATCTGTCCAGATACCCCAACAAACGTGGGCGAGCACCCATCCATGTCAGAGCAGGCGAAAGGAGTGCCGCCACCCCCTCCTCCGTTACCTGTGATTTGTAACGGGTTGCCATCGGACCCAGTAATCCATAGCTGTCCCGAAACGTAAGTGTTTTCGCCCACCCTTAAAGAGTTCCCACTCACAATCTGTCCAGATACCCCAACAAACGTGGGTGAGCACCCGTCCATGTCAGAACAGGCGAAAGGAGTGCCGCCACCCCCTCCTCCGTTACCTGTGATTTGTAACGGGTTGCCATCGGACCCAGTAATCCATAGCTGTCCTTGGGTAGTAATATTATTGTTTACAATTAAAGATGTTAGTGTCGGCTCACACCCGTCCATATCGGAACAAGCAAAAGGAGCGCCTCCTCCTCCTGCGGCATTGCCAGTAATTCGAATCGATGACCCATCTACCCCTGATATCCAGAGCTCTCCCGAGACATACGCATTTCCATCAACCCGAAAGTTACCACCAGATACTTGTAATTTCTCTAAAGGCTTTGTGTGATAATTGGTGCCAGCGTCAATGCCTATAACGCCAATCCCCACATTTCCTCCTGAATGAATGACCATTCTAGTGAGTTGATCAGATCTATACCAATTTAAAGCTCCGTTATCTCCGTATGTGGTAAAACGAATGTCTCCAGTAGGACAAATGTTAGTTACGTTTAAATGTTTTGTGTAACTATTCGCTCGAACTAGAGATGTTTGTTTATTATATGTGGAGACAGGGTCTAAAGATTCATCTCCGTAGTAATTATAAATAGAAAGGCTTGGGGTAGAAGATAAGTACGCCTTCCCAAAAAGAGCTGACAAGTTTTTCCCGTTAGTTGATCCCCCATTATAGTCCGAATATATCGATAGGCTTGTATCCCTAATATTGCAGTCTTGGCTCGAGTTGTGCCCTCCAGTTATTAAGAAACCCTGGTCCCCTGTAATCCTGTATGAAAATCTGGCACCCCCAATAGCTATATTGTTATTTTCAATAGTTGCACCCCCTATAGTGGCGTTGCTAGACACTATGCTTGTGCCGCTAATAGATGTAAAATCTAAATTAGAGAATACCCCGCTATTCCAAACAAGCCCAGCAGTCCCTGATATATTTTCTGTAAAATTTTTCCCCCAAGTAACCGTTTGCTCTCCCGTTAAAAAGAAAACGTTTGCTGCGCTTATTAAGCTCCCATCATCAGTGCCACCAATATTGTTGACCATGAAGTCGTATAAGCCTCTTACTTGTTTGGGCTGAATTAAATTCATAAATCTTTATACACTTAAATTGATATTTTAGCCTCATAACTTATAATCAGTCATGAGTCTAGCAATTTATAAACCGAATTCAAAAAACACTGGCTGCGGATTTAGCTTTCAGTGCGGAAGAGATGTCAAGTCTAACGGCACATCATTGTATATCAAATCCATACAACAGCACAGTTGGGATTCCAGTAAAAGGCAAGGATCTTTTCAGAAAAACGTAGGAGATCCAGACAAAAACATTACAGTTAAATTTAATGAGTATGAAATAGGCGAGTTTATTTCTGCATTAAGACGAAGAAAAGAGTACGTTACTTTTCATAGTTTTGGAGACGATAGCACCATAATTAAATTGGTTCCTTGGGATAAAAAAATGAAAGATTCTACGGAGACGTCCCCCTGCTTCGGCCTAAGCTTTACCAAGAACGGTAGTCAGTCATTCAAGATTAGCCTGGAGCCTGGAGAAATTGAATGTTTAATTGAACTTTTTAAGTTTATCCTGCAAAAATCTTATTCCTCTAAGTTTGAGACCCAGTTCAAACAAAAGGCTCAACCAACTACAGAGGAGGAAGCTCCTTTTTAATGAGAAAGAAAAAAATACTTTACCACTCTAATTACCATAAGCTTTTTACAGGCTTCGGTAAGAATGCAAAAAACATATTAAAATATTTATATAAAAGCGGCAAGTATGAAATTGTTGAACTGGCTAACGGTAAGGCTTATAATGACCCTATTTTAGATAAATCTCCATGGAAGTCTGTTGGGTCGTTGCCGCAGCCAGACAAACGTATTCCTCCTGAAGAAAAAAACGCGCCAGAATTCCAACGAAGAGTGTCTTATGGCGCTTATGGCGTAGACGAGATTGTGGAGGCAGAGAAGCCAGATATATATATTGGGGCAGAAGACATTTGGGCTTTTGATGGGCTAGATAAGCGCAAGTGGTGGAAAAAATTATCCACTATTTTATGGACCACTATAGACAGTCTCCCAATCCTTCCGACTGCAAATTCTTTGGCGCCCACCTGTAACCATTTTTTAACATGGGCTTCTTTTGCTAGTAACGAGATGCGAAAAAATGGCCACAAAAATACCGAAACCTTATTTGGCACAGTAAACTGTGAAGATTTTTTTCCTTTAGAGGATTCGGTAAAAAAAGGCCTTAGGGCTCGACAAGGAATACAAGAAGACGAATTCTTAATTGGTTTTGTGTTTAGAAATCAGCTGAGAAAAAGTGTTCCAAATCTCCTTGATGGGTACAAAGCTTTTTTAAGTCGTAACCCTAATTCAAAAGCTAGGCTTTTATTACACACCCACTGGACAGAAGGGTGGGATATCCCCAGGCTTTTAAAAGAAAAAGAAATTAGCCCTAATTTAGTTTTAACCACTTATTTTTGCGCTTCCTGCAAGCAGTACGAGATCAGACCGTTTTCAGGACAAAAGCAAAACTGTCGTTTTTGTGGAGCGCAAAACTCCCAAGAGACAACCAATATAATTAACGGCGTCGACGAGTCCCAGTTAAACGAGATATATAATTTATTAGATGTTTACTGCCACCCGTTTACTAGCGGGGGCATGGAGATTCCTATATTTGAGGCCAAACTCTGCAACCTAATCACGTTAGTAACCAATTATAGTTGCGGAGAGGATAGTTGCGGAGAGGAGAGCGCAGGGCTTCCGCTGGAGTGGAGTGAATACAGAGAGCCTGGGACACAATTCATCAAAGCTACCACCTGTGCAAAATCCATATGCGAAAAACTTGAGTTCGTTTTTAATTTACCTCTGTCAGAAAAAAAATCTTTAGAGAATAAAGCCAGGGAATATGTTTTGTCCAATTACGCAGTAGATGTTGTTGCAAAAACCCTAGAATCCATGATAGATAACCTTCCTTTTTGCTCCTGGGACTTCGACATGAAGGAAGAGCTTAGAGATCCGTCTTATATTCCCCCGAGCAATATAGAAAGAGATGTGGATTTTATTATGGATATATACAAAAATATCCTAAAACTTGATCTTAGCAAAAAAGATTCTGGAGTGGTTTATTGGCAGAATGAGATTAGAAACGGGAAAACCAGACACGATTTAGTTTCTATTTTTAAAAATATAGCTCATAAAGAGAACCAAGATTTACAAAAAAAAGATTTTAAAGATTTCTTAGACCAGGATGACGAAGGAAGAAGGATTGCGTTGGTTGTTCCTGGAGATGAATCTGATGTACTTTTAGCAAATGCTTTAATTAAAAATTTAAAAAACAAGCACCCTGATTATAATTTATACTTCATCACGCAGCCCTCCCTTTTTCCTCTTGTAGACAGCAACCCTTTTATTCATAAATGCATCCCTTATCTCAATGAATTTGAAGACATTTTATCTCTTGAGGGTAGTGGGGGACACAAAGGGTTTTTCGATATAGCGTTCTCCCCTTTTCTATTAAAGAAGTATAACACTTATTCCCATAATGGGCTGTTAAATTAACATGCATACATTAGAAGCATACGCAGAACACTGCGGGATAAAACCTTCCGAGCCTACTATTTTAGAACTTTTTTATCCTATACCCCTAGACAAATATTTTGTTTTTCATACGCATTCCAATATATCTAGCCCCTATCACTATGATTATTGGGACTTGGTTTGGCAAGTCGCCAAGCCATTGCTCAATGACATGGGGTTCAAAATAGTCCAGATCCAGACTGGAGGAGACCAAGTCAGTACGTTTTCTAATTTTTGCGATCTAAAACTAAATAGCCTTAATTTTCAGCAAATGTCTTATGTTGTTAAAAAATCAGAAGGCTATATTGGTTCAGACGATGTCCTCATGCATATCGCTAGCATGTATGACAAAAAAATATTAGCCCTGTTCCCCGACAGATACCCTCAAAATGCTGGCCCATACTGGAACAACTCTTCTCCAGTAACCTCTCTCTCTCCAGACTTCTCAACCAAGAAGCCTATGTTTGGTAGGCCAGGAGGAACAAAAAGAATTAATGAAATTTTACCAGAGACAATCGTCAAATCTTTAATTTCTTTACTAAAAGGGTTTTGTAACAAAAAACCCATGACCTCTCTCTCTATTGGCCACAATTACCACAATAAGATTGTAGAAGTTGTTCCTAATTTTTTCTCTCCCGCCCTGGTCGCGGCAGACCAATCAGTTAACATACGTGCGGATTTTCATTTTGACGAAGGTTTTATATTAAAATGGGCAAACAGCCGCAGGGTAAATATTTTTATGTCTGCAGGGTCGGACTACAAGTTTCTTCGTAGAATTGCTCAAAATATAAATCAATTAAATGTATTTGTAGACATAAATACAGACCCCTCATGGGTAAAAGAGGTACAAAAAACAGGGACTAACGTCCTTTTGTTATGCAAAGACACTCAAAAATTAGACGCGATAAGATTAAAGCTTTTGGATTGGACTGTAGATTCATTTAAACTTAAAACGAAAAAAGATATTGACAATATTTCAGATATAGATTATACTTCTACGAAATTTAACAGTACGAAGATGGTACTGTCTAACAACAAGAAGTACCCATCAATTTATCACGCTACACACGACGAAAAAACAACGAGCAAATTATTTGACGATGATTTATTTTGGGGTGATGTAGATAATTTCTATATTTTTAATATTTAAAATGCCACGAGGAAGACCAAAAAAAATAACAACCGAAAAGCAACAAACTCCGTACACCAGAGGAAGTAACGGCTTATTGGACAACGTAGACTACTCCTTTAATGGTGATGGCTCTGTGGATTGGAGAGCGATGATTAAAGATGACCATTTGTTTCCAAACAAATCATGGTTTGAAAGCAGAAACAGAGAAGTTCCCTCTTCTGCGGATGGGCTTTCAGATCACCAGCTTCTTATCAAGCTTGGAGGGATCAAAGAGCTTGCGAAACTTAGAGGGTTTAAGTCGGTCAGATATACTCCTGCTGTATGCGAGAAAGATCATGTCGCAGTAACTTGCGAAATTGAGTTTTTGCCTAACTATGAAACCTCAGGAGAAGTTGTAGTGTTTCAGGACATGGCAAATGCGACCCTTAATAATACTTCTAGTTTTGCCACTAAGTTTTTAGAGGCGATTGCTTGCAATAGGGCTTTTATTCGCTGCGTTAGAAACTTTTTAAATATACATATTGTTGGTGACGATGAAATTGACAAGTCTAACATTAAGCCATCTACTGGAGAAGCCATTAGCCCCTTAACGCCCAACTCTGTATTAGAAAATGAATTTATAGACTTTGATTCCTTTAAGGCTAAACTCCGCGAGCTATGGGCTTCTTCGTGCTATCAAAATAGCGATGCAGCAAAATGGAATTCATTTTCAGACATCCCGCCAAAAGAGGCGAGACTCATAATTAAGTGTATCAGAACTTAGCTTATCTATAAAAAACGTGTAACTTTATTACTATAATGGTAATAAAGGAGCATGGATTTTTCTGCAGAAAGTAGTTTTTACAAATACAACGAGCAGTGGGGCTGGTTTGGTTGGTCCGACGAGTTTGGGGGGAACTCGACTAAAACTATGCCCCTGTCGGTGGGCGAGCAGGAAAATTTAAAATATCGGCATTACGATGGCGGCAGTGAGAACCCTCAGCTCCTCACACCCTATTACAATATAGGCTTTAATTCTGCACAGCCCCACTCTGATGCATTAAAATGCGCCAGGGCTGATGACAAAGGGTATAAATTATATGGTTCTTATAATGCTCAGAATTACTTAAGAAGACTGTCGATTCATGTAAAGTCACTTAACTACGGTCAATGGGAATATGACCCTTCTTCCGAAAAAGAGGTTCACGCATTATCAGATATTCCAGAAATGGATAATGTTGTTGGAGCTGTTCAACAGCGGTATATTACAAATGGGGGTGGAGGAAGAGCTGGAACTCCTCTTGATGGAGGAACAAAGGAGTTAACTTTATTAGATATAAATACCCAAGACCTTTACTACAAAGAACTGAAGCAGTGTTTGACGGATTGGGACGACCCAAAAGAACAGCACTGGGATAAATGGCCAGAGGTAAATAGAACTTATGGATTTGGCCAGTATGGTGGGCAGGAAGTGCCGCCATTACCTTGTGGCCCTACATTTAAGCGTTATGCCTCACCAGTTAAGGGTGCCCCAGCTAGAATCCGAAGAATACCCATCTATCAAAAAGTTGTAAGTAAGTCAGACAGTTCTGCCAACAACTGCGGGGATCACTTATTTGCGGATCAAACCACTGGCGACACCGCAATGTGGAGCGTAGATGAGTGCGGTAACCTAACCATTAGCGAAAAAGCTAAATTAGAGTATGGCGACGAATATAGCATAGATTTAAATATTCATACATTAGGGAAATTAATTGAAGCCGCAGGCGGATCGGCGCGTTGCGGAGATTGTCCCGTTTCCGAAGGCCCCACTGTTACCTATAAAACAGGTTATTATTACACTTTGTCTACAGCCCCTGTTATGGCCAAAGGTGTTACTGGAACACCTAGCGAGATGGGCTTGGGATGGGACCCAGGCCCAGGAGTAACATCTTCTTGGGCGCCCCAAAGCGGCTACGGTATTGTTGTGGAGGATTTAACATGTGGCCCTTCCTGTCTGCCAGTAATAAGAGATGTAAAAACCAAGGGGTTTGATGGAGATACTACATCTGAAGGGGCTGGTGCATGCAAAGATTTATATCTGGACATGGGTCTTTATACGGCCTACCCAAACACTAGTTCTGGAATGCTGTATGTAACTGGCTCCGAAGGGGACCACTCCCCTGTTTTAGACGTAGGTCCAAGTAACTTATGGATTGGAGATGGAAATACAGGCGAATCATGCACATTTTTCGAAAAAGGTTTAAAGAGTGGCGATTGCGCTGTTATTACTGGGGCTGTACTTGTAGATGGAGAAGATATTCCGTGCGACTCATACTGGAAACACACTAACAATATTGAAGATTTTATTGATATATATAGGTTAGCAGAAGCTGATTTACAACCTAGCTGTGTTGACTCTACTGGACATAAGGATGAATATTATGAGACTGAACCTTCAGGCCCCATAGAGCACATTCCAGAAGAGGGTGCGATTAAAATTAACTTACGGCAGCTGGTTGGTACTGGCTGCACGACAGTCCATAAAGGGGAGGATCTTTTTCCAGAAGATTGTGAGGCAAGAAATTATTTATATATCTCAGGAGCTTGTGGCTCGGGTTCGGGTTCTTACATCACTGGCACAGGGTGTGCTACAACCTATAAGGAGGATATCGACGGGCAGGAGTATACTGTAGTTTCGGGACATTGTCCATCAGGAGCTTATGTTACGGGGACAGGGTGCGCAACAACCTATAAGGAGGATATCGGCGGCCAGGAGTACATCGTAGTTTCGGGACATTGCGCAACAGGTGTTTATGTTACGGGGACAGGGTGTGCCACAACCTACAAGGAGGATATCGACGGGCAGGAGTATACTGTAGTTTCGGGACATTGTCCATCAGGAGCTTATGTTACGGGGACAGGGTGCGCAACAACCTATAAGGAG